>Ga0255373_1003_pt1 | contig 67478 bp, 69 predicted proteins | sample ANMaggSeSYBR01E5_FD_182093 | JGI IMG/M metagenome (GOLD analysis project Ga0255373, IMG submission 182093) | Sediment cell enrichment communities from methane seep in Santa Monica Basin, California, United Staets - ANME aggregate JGI... | ecosystem: Environmental > Aquatic > Marine > Cold seeps >... | reverse complement strand
GTGGATACAGTTTACTGATGAAATGGAAGAAGTAATATTAAAAAGATTCACTTTTGGAATTTACCTGCGGAAAGTGAGATAAACATAGCAACCTTGTTTATGGATCGAGAATTTTTTCATACGGATCCTATTTCACTATAGTAGAAAGATCAAGACTGGTGGCTAGGAAAGATGTCCAAAACGGTAAAATTTTTAACCGTTGTCGTTTTGGTTTCCCAAAATCTCAGGATGCCACTGTCAAAGAGTCACTATACCCCGGACTTAAGTCCAGGGCCTGTTTATAATACTCTGCATCACGATTTTCTATCTTGTCCGGCGATATATTTCTCAACAACTTCCCAGCCATGCCCAACACTTCCATGATAGCAGCTTGGTGCCCAAAAACTCTTCTTGCAACATTCCTTCAGTTCAGGGAATTCCTGACGCAATATCCTGCTGGCTCTACCTTTGAGCCTCTTGGCAATAAAATTTACGGAATACTTTAGTGGATATTGAATAAAAAGATGGATGTGATCACTACTTACTGACATATCAATAATCTTTAAGAGGGCCTGATAATAACCAAAAAAGAATCCGGTAAACTAAAAATCGATGATAGAGAAATACAAATAAAGCCTGTTTACGAATGGCTTAACGATATACGAAAGTAATTGAAAAATGCCTGCTGTACCTGGCTAAACCGCACTCATCCGCAGCCCCGTCAATCTCCACTCACAGGAAAAACAATATCATCACACCCAGAACCACATATATCCCCACTGCTGCATAATCCCGGTTCGCCAGAGTTTGCCTGTAATAATAATATCGTCTTTTTGAATGAAAACACCGCGATTCCAGGGCATCAGACAGCTCATTAACCCTTTTCAACGACCTGTTCATCAGGGGGACCACCAGGGCAGTAAACCCTTTCATCCCCCGTGGTTTATATCCTCTTGCGGCCTGGGCCTTCGTAATGGTATCTTTTTCCCTGAACAGCCCGGGGATCAATGTCATTGCCGTCCCAGTCATAAAAGCCAGATCAGTGCCAAAGGTACCGAAAGGCCGTAAGAAGAATGTAAGAGCATAGTTCAGGCCCGATGGTGATGTGCTATACGTCATGATGGATGTATACAGTATCAACAGGATGAATCTAAGGATCAGGACACTACCCGTGGTGACTCCTTCGAGGGTGGGAACTGCCAGTCCTTCAATGAGCGGCTCTCCGGGTGTGAACAATAAATGTGTCAGGAATATGACCCCGAAAAATACCAGCACAGGTCTTAGCCCCAGTACTAATCTTGTATAAGGCAACCCGGATGCACGGGATAGCAGCAGGACAAGGGCCAGCAGGACTGTCAGGGCAGGGAGCTGTGCAGAATAAATAAGCAGGCCCATCCCTACCATCAGTGCAAGTTTCGTTCTCGGATCCAGCAGGTGCATGTACGACCTGCCGTGACTATATATCCCGATCATGTTTTCTCCATTGATAGTCGAATCTGCTCAAGTGCATCTTCCAGGCAGGCCACATTCAGGTCCACATCAAAACCCAGCTGTTGCAGTCCGTACATGACCTGGTTCAGGACAGGTAGGTACCCCCATGCATCCTGCCCTGATGCCCAGTCCAGATACCCGGGAACGGTACCGGTGAAGGCTACCTTTCCCTGTTCCAATACAGCCAGATATTCGGATACTGCTACGACTTCCTGTAACCTGTGGGAGATATAGATGATGGCAATATCTCCTGATATGCGTTTAATAACCTCCACTAACCTTTTCCTGCTTTTTGGGTCCAGGCTGGCTGTAGGCTCGTCCAGGATGAGATATCCGGGCCTCATTGTCAGCACCGTGGCGAAAGCGGCAAGTCTCAGCGTACCCCTGTTCAGGTGGAAAGGCGACCTGTCGAGTATCTGGTGGTCAAGCTCCAACAGGTCCAGTGTGGAGTGGATGCGCTTATGGACCTCTTCTTCAGTGAGACCCAGGTGTATAAGACCTGAAGCCATGTCCCTAAACAGCGTCTTTTCAAAGAAGAAGTCTTCTGGCTGCTGGAACAGTATGCCCACATTCCGGCCCGGATAAGGTGGCTCCCCATCAATGGTAATACTACCGTGGGCCGGAGTTTCAAGACCTGCCATCAGGGAGGCCAGTGTGGATTTCCCGGAACCGATACCTCCCACCAGCCCGAAGACAGTACCTTTGCTTATGGTAAGGTCTATCCTATCCAGCGCTATGGTCTCCTGGGGAGTACCGGCATCATATATGTGGGTCAGTTGCCTGATCTCGATCGACATAATTCCTCCAGTAGAGCTTCTGTGGTCAGGGCAAGTGGCAGTCCCAATTTCCTTGATATGGCATAAGGTGCAGGGACATCCATTTTCTTTTCATCCAGCAACTGGCCGAATACCTCACGGGGCGTTCCCTGGTTCGTTATCCCGCACAGGGAAAGCACAATGAGCCTGTGGCACCGGATCAGTTCTTCCGGGTCGTGGGTGATATGTACAATGGCAGTACCTTCGTGGTTCAACCTGGCTATGTGTTGTAGAATAATTTTCCTGCATCTGTCATCCACCATGGAAACAGGTTCATCAAGGATGATGCACTCCGGCTCCATGACCATGACCGCTGCAAGGTTTACCAGTTGTTTTTGCCCACCGCTCAGTGTCCTGATGTTACGGTGTCGTAATTCCCGTATCCCAAGCAGGTCCAGGTATTTTTCAATCCTCGTATTGATTTCAGGCACGGGCAGTCCCAGGTTTTCCAGACCAAAGACCAGGTCCTCTTCCATGGTCTCCCCAATGGCCTGGGCATCAGGATCCTGGAATACCATACCTGTTGACCTTCTGATATCAAGCAGCCTCTCACTGTCCGTAGTAAATATTTTGTTCACTCTAACATGTCCCTTGCCAGGAAGCAGCAGACCTGTAATAAGCCTGGCAAGGGTGGTCTTTCCAGAGCCATTATGGCCCATTATACCGACATATTCTCCTTTTTTGACTGTAAGGTCAATACCTTCCAGAACCGCTCCGGAAGGATAGGAAAAATATACATCTTTAAGTTCGATCATTGAGCACGATAAGGGGTTTTACTTTTTCTACTATGATCAAGGCTGCTGCCATTTTGATAACATCCCCTACTAAAAAGGGAAGTACCCCGATTACTACAGCCTGCTGTAGCGGCATGTCTGCTGCAATGGATAATTGTGCCACGCCTGACAGGTAGATCACTGTAAGACCTGCAATCATGGCTGCAACTGCGGCAGGAATACTTTTATTGGATCTTTCATGGATCAGTCCTACAATGAACGCACCTGCAATGAATCCTATAAGATACCCTCCGGTTGGTCCCATCAGGACGCCTATACCTGCCAAACCTCCTGAGAATACAGGAATTCCGATGATCCCCAGTAGTACATACACTAACATACTGGTACCACCCCACCGACTACCCAGTACCAGTCCTGCGAGCAGTACAAAAAATACCTGGAGGGTAATGGGGACAGGACTTATGGGGATGGGTATCTTAATGAATGCACCGACTGCTGCCAGGGCTGCAAAAAGCGAAGCATAGATCATTGGTTTTACATTAACATATTGTGCCATGGCCTATGATTGATTGTCAACCTATATTTAATCAGTGGTTGACAATTGAGGGGCGGGATACAAAAAAAATTAGTAACTATTCAGCCATACATAAACGTTATCGGTAGACTGAATAGTCCACAAATAGATAATTGCACACAATTGTCAAATGCCTTTGGAATCGATGGACGTAGACTCAGTATTAAAAACTAAAAAATGTATCGCCATAGACACAAATAAGCTGATTTTCGTCATCGGCATCCGGTCTAAAGGAAGGCTGAATAGTTACAAAAATTGTAACTATTCAGCCATACATAAACGTTATCGGTAGACTGAATAGTCCACAAATAGTTAATTGCACACAATTGTCAAATGCCTTTGGAATCGATGGACTTAGACTCAGTATTAAAAACTAAAAAATGTATCACCATAGACACAAATAAGCTGATTTTCGTCATCGGCATCCGGTCTAAAGGAAGGCTGAATAGTTACAAAAATTAAAAGAAAACAGGGGATAATAGGCCTATATACCTATCCCCATGGCCTTGTTGGTACTTGCTATGGACTTTGCCCCATCTGATTCCAGTTCGCACATGGCCCGGATCGCATCCACATTCTCAGGCACAACATCCGACTCCTGGTGGATGGCCTGGAAGAAATACAGTTCGCCGTGGTACTTGCTGATACTATCCTTCCATATCACATTCTCGAACATATCGCTGCGGCTGCGTCCCAGGTCCCTTGCCAGTTCCATGACCTCTGCCGTACTATTGATGTTATCTTCACCCGATACGAACCTGATACGGGGCCTGCCGGCATACAGGTCAATGATATCCTGCGGCTCAAAATCTTTTTCCAGCTCAACATTCAGTGCATGGAAATGCATGATAGTGGTGGACAGTTTCACAGCCACCGTAGCAATTTCGAGATGCGGCAGGATCGAATTCAGATCAGGCCCGTGATGGCTGGGTAAGCTGATAGGATTGGGTACAATAGCGTTTATCGGGCCGCTCTTGATATTTCCCGGGTCTGCCCCCCTTCGCATCAAGGTGACCCTGGACTTCTTAACACCGAATTCCTTGTCCAGGGGATATAGTGCCCTGGTCAGTCCGGTGGTGTTGCAACTTACCACGCGGGTCAGGTCCCTGCCAATGGCATCATCATAATTGGCTTCCGAGTTGAAACTAAATCCTGCCAGTTCATGGTCTTCACCGCCCTGCCAGATAGCCTTTACACCATGTTTCAAATACAGGTCCTTGTATGTTGCACCTACTTTGCCGGGGGTGCAGTCTACTACCAGGTCTGCCTTACCAAGTAGCTCGTCCAGTGTACCCGAAACTTCAATGCCTGCCTTGCTAAAGGCTTCTATCTTATCGGAAGTTGATGCATACAGGTCAAAACTCCTGTCTACTGCCAGTTTAGCTTCAAATGACGGGCGGGTTTTCACTACACCCACTATCTCCATATCATCCTGGGCAGAAACTGCATCTCCTACTCGCTTTCCGATGGTACCGTAACCATTAATAGCTATCTTTGCTTTTGACATTTTATTATCCCCTCATTTTTGATGTATTTTAATCAATATTTTCTATCAATGCTTCATTTTTCGTCATATCCACGCGCAATATCCGTCCGGGTAAGGTCATGGTATCTCCAAAAATTCCTGTGATAGTGATCTCATTTCCATCCACAGCCAACCGTACAACATCTTCCATTAATGTTGTTTTATCCTTCCCGTTAATTAGAATAGCAGTTAATTCACACATGATGATCAAATAACTGATAAGCGGTATAAATAAATAAAATGTTCTAAATAGCGCTTGAATTGTGCTACCATCCGTCAGTAAAAGCACCAGGTTTTGTTACGTACACCAGCACGATAGGGCAATTTTGAGCATTAAGGCTATTGCAGTATTTCTTCATGTGTGCCTCATCTGGAAAATAATGACTTGCACTTGCTGTGCAGCGTGAACCTACTAAAAATATACATGTATAACCCGTATTATCTCACCTGCCATATTTTGTTAATAATTTGCGATTACTATTATATCCTATGATTTGCTCCCTCAAAAAACTTTGTTTTTCTACCTCAGCCTTGAAATATCATATTCGTGTCGCCATACATCACATTAACCAGCAGCTGCTTAAAGCACATCCTCGAACAACCACCCGAACTCCTGCGGCCTGTTAAGGAAATCCAGCTTACCCAAATCCTTCACGAGCCCGTAGATCTCCCTACCCCGGGCCAGCCCCACGTCACTGAAACTCTTGGGCTTTACCTCCCTGACCTCAGGCACATCCCTGTAACCAGGGTTGGCAACAAAACCATCCTCTGTCAGATAGTAGGCTGCACCATGCAGTTCCACATATGGCTCATATACAGATGCGAACTCCCTGGACACCCAGTTTGCCATCTTTAGTTCCTTATTGCTGGTATTGATGGTAACATGGCCGTAGTCCGGCGGAATGATCACTTTATCTCCGACCGATGCCCGTACCAGCACTACATCGATCACCGAACCGCCGCCGGTGCGCTTTTGCAGCAGGTAATGCCCCTCGCCAGCGAGTACCTCGTACACTTCCGGATACGATATGTCAGTGCCGGGCACAGCAGGGTGGTAATGTCCCACGGTCTTCACATATTCCCTGCCCAGCATGGCTGGGGGGATAATGGTGATATCATAGCGCAGGCCGTGTTCGAGCATGGTCTCGCGATCGCGGCGGCTCAGTGCCAGGTCCCGGTACATATAATAGAGTTCCCTGTCCCTGCCCTGGAGTATCTCCCTGTCAAGCAGGACTGCTTCAATATCAGACAGCATGCGGATATCCGGTTCCTGCGTCCTGCCCCCGAACGTCAGTGTCCTGTTCATATCTGGCCCCATAATTACATTGTACAGGATACTATATATTGTATTCGAACAGCCAAAAACAGCGGCACAGCACTTCAGGAACTCCTGCCGCCCGATCGCAGTAACCTGGCAATGCTTCCGACCTCGCCTGGATAGAACGACAGCACCGTACCCACGGTTATCAGGATGGTTGCCACCCAGAACACTGGAATATGAAGCTCGCTGCTGCGCATGCTAACGAAATCGAATACAAATATTACTGTGCCCAGGTGCAGCATGGACGAGCCGGTCCGGACAAAATACCCTTCCCGCTCATAGGTCAGCCCGCCCCGCCCCAGCATGGTCAATACCATAACCGCTGCCTGTACCACTATTGAGATAGCAAGCAGGAATGCCAGGCTGATGCCTATGTTGGTAATTAGTGCTATAAAGAAAGTAACTGCCAGTATGCCGGTTCCCGCGGCCAGGAGCGACTGCCTGGGCACTATCCGTTTTGGTATACACAGTCACAGTGCCACCAGCAGCAGCACGACGAACGGGTAAATAAGCTGGTTCATGCTGTCGATATAATCACCGTACATTTGGGTCTGGGTCCACTGGGGTGCAGTCTCGTTGGTGTACGTATAATAGCCTATACCGTACAGGCACACCAACCCGATCAACGCCAGCACCGCTGATGTGAGGATCATCAGGTAGAAGTCATAGGTCTTTGGTTTAATATTTAATTCCAGCGTCATCTTCTTTTCTCCTATTCTCCTTTTTCAGTCTTCCACTCTTCCTTTCATCCCGCTTCCATTCTTCTAACTCTTCCAGTCTTCCACTTTCCTCTTCATTGTGTTATGGCATGTACCCCTGGCGCAATGTATGTCAGCAGGTATGTGAACACCAGTGACAGGAAACAGATAATACCAAGTATGGCAGTGGCCTGCCACATATTGCGCCGCTTCAGGTATATCCGTGTGTGCAGGTACGCACTGTACAGTACCCACATCATGATGCTGCCATTGATCTTTGGGTCCCACCACCAGTCCGTCCCCTCCCATGCCACCACAGCCCAGGGGTAGCCGATGAGCATTCCCACTGTAAGCAGTAAGTACCCGACCTTGGCATGGCTATATGAAATGCGGTCAAATATCTTTTCGCGCCGAAACAGCATGAACACACAGCCCACAAAGGTGACCACCAGGGATGCATAAGCAATAAAAAGCATGGGCGGGTGGGTCCACATATACTCTGAATTGTAGAAATATATGATGCGGAAATACAACTGGTACAGTGCACCGTATAACACATTTGGGTCGCCTACACCTGCGGCCTGGTACCAGCCTGTTATCTCAGAATGCAGGCCGGGCAGGGGTTCCCTGAACGGGTTAGAGGTATAATATGTTAGTATGCCAAAGGCTGCAAGCATGATGTTCAGGCTTGATGAGAACAGTGCTGTTATTTTTGTCTTTATGAAATCATAGCGGTAATTGGTTACTGCAAGGAAAATGGACAGGCACAGGGTCCAGAAATATAATTTTTCGGTTTCGATCCATAGGGGCACGGCAAATCTCAGGGACGTTGCACTGATACCCATGGTACTGGCCATATAATTTGCCAGTTCAGGCGGGTAGACCAGTTCTATGGTCTGGTAGATGCGCAGGTGGAACCAGGCAATGATAATAAATCCTATGACCAGCAGTGCCGTATTGATCTCCCTTAACTGTGATGCCAGCCTGAAGGCACGACTGTCGTTTGAAAGCATGTGGTAGATAGCAATAATACCAAGGGCGAGCGAAAAGATGAAAATTACAGAAATAACAGGCTGACCGATAGTGGTTACGGTGTCCCTTGCAGCAAGGTATTCCTGGTACGACATTTAAGGTTTAATGATTTTTATCAGATAAATAATATGCCGAATTCATAATTTCTGGAATAACGCCGTAATATCCTTCATGTCCGGATATATTCAGATATATCCAGTTGTTTTCGTCTATAATGATCGTCTCACGATTTGCGTTCCTGGTGTTCTGGTATTTGATTTGTATCAACCAAAAACCGACGTATGTTTTCCCCTGCTATACTATAATTTGACAAACTATTTCAATACAATTGAATATCACTATAGAAATACAATAACATAAAGTTTCATTTTGTGAATGGTGTTTGGTTTGAACGACAATACCTACAATGGCCTGTATGATGCAGTAAGTGAAATAGGGCAGTCCAGGACTGTAAGAACTGGTAATGAGTGGATACTGGTATTCAGGACCTTTACACAAGAACCAGATGTAATACAGGATGTAAAGGATGTGCTTGCCAGCCTGGATATCGAGGATATACGCTACATTGATTCACTGCTGCTTATCGGCAGTAAGAAGTCAGTAAAGGTTGACAGCAGCCTGGTGGAAGACCTGGTTGGGGACAGGACCAGATCGCCTGTGATAATCAGCAGCATAAAGGATGAGATAGATAGGGATTTCGGGTTCAAGATCTATGACAGAGGTCCGCACAGACGGCTTGCAGCCAGGATACCCATAATCAAAATCAAGGATTTTAAGGATGAATTCACAGACAGGATAAAGGACAACATCCTGGATGACGGCAGCATTACCCCTGATACCCTGGATGATATACTTTCAGTTTACCTGATAGCAGATGAGACCTATGTCAGGATAGATCCGGGGACGTTCTTCCAGGAGATTTTCGATCTTCCGCCAAAGGTCACGGCTAAAACCGATGGATCCGGAAGACCGATACCGTCCGACCGGATAATACTTGGCGAATCACCCATGGAACTGGTTGAACTGGCACTTAGCAGGCTAAAGCAACATGATATATACCGTGATGTGCAGTTCGTGGAGGCGGCAGGTCTGCCTTATAGCTTTGATGCACTGGCAGTGCAGGAAGATGACGGAGTGTTATTAAAATACATTGATGCCCCCTCGGATGATAATGTATTGCCTATGAAACTGTTTATGGAAGCGCTGGATGTCAGGCAAGGGTGGATACTGACAAGAATACCCGATGATGATGGTCAACCGCTCAATAAATGGGAAAAGGATAACATCTCTGTATTGACAATAAATGACCTGTGAACATAATATTAACAATACTAATAATACGAACGGAGCATTCACCCTGATGGCAGATACTGATAATGAAAAGAACATGGCCATTGATAAACGCATGCAATCGGGAAGCGTGAACCTTGACGACCTGCTGGGAGGTGGGTTCGAACACGGTATTATCACACAGATATATGGTGCTTCTGCGACCGGTAAGACCAATATATGTATGCAGCTTGCTGTGGAGTGTATAAGGACCGGGAAGCGGGTAGTGATAATCGACACTGATGGCTTTTCTGCTGAACGCTTCAGCCAGATAGCGGGTAGTGATGCAAGGGAACTGGCAAAGGACCTTATCATCTACGAACCTGCTGATTTTCATCAGCAGTATTCTGCGATCACGGATGTTGAAAAACTGGCAGGTACCGGTATCGGGCTGATCATCGTGGACTCAGCCACACTTTTCTACCGGATGGGCCTGGTTCCGGATGATAACGGGAATGTACACATCAGGCGGCAACTGGTCGAGATGCTGGCAGGTCTTCACAGGCTGGCAAGGAAGTTCAACATGGTTGTGGTGATCACAAACCAGGTATATACTGACGTGGATAGCGGAGAATTGCAGCCTTTGGGCGGCAATCTCAGTGAACATCTGTCAAAGACTATTATCAAGATGGAACGAGCAGGCCGGGATAAGCGCAGGGCTATCCTGGTCAAGCACAGGTCAAGGGCCGAGGGGCAGTCTGTGGAGCTTACTATTTCCGAAAAAGGTGTAGAGTAGGGATTGCAATGACTGAATTGTTGTTTACTGCTGCCATGCCTTTTAAACGCAAAGGGACAGATACCATTAAGGAGACCGAGTTTGTCATGGCTCTTTCAATGGACCTGGGCTGGTTCAAACCGGATACTGCCAGGGATTTTATCAATTCAGCCATTGAAACGGGTATTATTTCCAGGGAAGGAGACATGCTCAAGGCACAGTTCGGTATCAATGACGTACAGATACCTATGGGTTTTAAGCCCGATGTATCCGGGTTCCAGAAGAAAGAGGTGTTCGAGCAGATCATTGAACGCATTATGATGAATACAGGTCTTGAAAAGCAGAAGATCATTGCCGAGATCAATAAAAGCCGAAACGAAAAAGGGGGGCTGTTCAGTATTGAGGTGCTGGGGATACTGATGGCAAGGGAATATGGTATCCAGGTTGATGACCTGATCGATAAATCGTACAGGGGTTTATTGAAGGGATAAATATCTGAAATTGGAGTAGGGGTAAAGGTAGGAATTTAGGTAGGAATAAAAATAAAAAAAATGGGGGATGGGGGAAGGATTGTATGACGGATACGAGGGGTTGTTTTATCCAATTCCTTCCCGCTTGTTTATTGTACGATTAATGATTGTACCTTGAGTAAATATAGTTGAGCCAAGAGCGGGGTGAAAGTAATAGGGATTGCCTGGGAAATTCCTGCTCTTTAGAAGATATTTACAATTTTACGAACAACCGGATGGCTCCTGTTCTCAATGGAACTGGAAACATTCCCGAGATACTTGCGCGCCGTGTTTACTGCATCCTGTATCTCATGCACTCCGGGTCTGCTTGAAAAATTATTTGCTGGTACATACCTGATGATCTTGTACCTGATGTCCCCGACCCCTGACAGGAAGCGGGCTATATTCTCTATCTCCATGGTCTCCACAATTCCTGGAATATAGACCGTGCTCACTTCAAAATCGAAATCAAGGTAATGGAGCATCCGTACTGCCGCAAGCACAGTAGCGTTATCTTTTCCTGTGTACCACCTGTGCAGTTTTGGGTCAAGGGCTTTCAGGTCAATGTGTACGTTGATGCCGTCAAGGTCCTCCAGTAGTGACCTGTCCAGCAGGTATCCGTTTGTGGACAGGATTACCTTTTTCCCGTCCAGTTCATGTATAAGTGACAGCAATTCCTGCCTGTAAAGGGTGGGTTCGCCTCCTGCCAGCATTACTTCATTTCCTGGGGGGATGTGTCCGGCTATACGGGCCGCAGATACTTCTACGCCGCCGTTGTGCCGTTGGTTACTGAAACAGCCCCGGCAATTGAAGTTGCAGCCCGGTATCTGCACTGTGCATCGTGTATCTGACAGGGCAAGGTAGGAAATGTGCATTGTATGGAGGGTAATACCTGATAAAATATAACCTGTTCGTCTACTGCTTGATATTTACGGGAAATTGCTCACTCGTTCGCATTTTCTAATCCCAGAGGGAAGTATAATCTTTCCTATACGTTAAAAAAAAGGCAGCAAAAGCGAATTTTTAAATACAATTCGAGATTTTACATACTAAAAAAGGGGTCAATCAATTTAAAATTTCGTAGACAATACGGTCTATCTGCGCTTTAAATTAAAAAAAGAGGATGAAAATTTACACTCATAGTAATTATTGGACAACCTCAAAAGGAAATAAAAATGGCAATTAAGAAAAGTGAATTATACAGCTCCCTTTGGAAAAGTTGTGACGAGCTTAGAGGCGGAATGGATGCCTCGCAATACAAAGACTATGTCTTGGTCTTGTTGTTTATAAAATATGTATCAGATAAATACGCAGGTGAAAAGTATGCTCCAATTGCTATTCCTGAAGGTGGCAGCTTTCTGGATATGGTTGCCCTGAAAGGAAAAAAGGATATTGGTGAGGGTATCAATACCATCATAGCAAAGCTGGCAGAAGCCAATGAGTTAAAAGGTGTAATTGATGTAGCAGATTTCGACAATTCAGACAAGCTTGGCAAAGGTAAGGAAATGGTTGACAGGCTCTCGAATCTCGTGGGCATATTTCAAAATGAAAGCCTTGATTTTAGCAAGAACAAAGCAGACGGTGATGATATCCTGGGCGATGCTTATGAATACCTGATGAGGCATTTTGCTACTGAATCAGGTAAAAGCAAAGGACAATTCTATACACCATCTGAAGTATCGCGAATAATGGCAAGGGTAATTGGCGTTGATCAAGCCAAAAGCCAGACCCAAACTATTTACGATCCTACCTGTGGCAGTGGGTCATTGTTGCTAAAAGCTGCTGATGAAACGCATCAAGGTGTTACTATTTATGGACAGGAAATGGACAATGCCACGACTGCTTTAGCTAAAATGAATATGATATTGCACAATAACCCGACGGCTGAGATCTGGAATGATAACACTCTTTCAACACCTTATTTCAAGAATCCGGACGGGACACTGAAAACCTTTGATTTTGCAGTTGCCAATCCTCCATTTTCTACAAAAGCGTGGAGCAATGGCTTTGATCCGTTTAATGACCTATATGAACGCTTCAAGGGTTATGGAATACCACCAGCCAAGAATGGTGATTATGCTTTTTTGTTACACCTCATTCGGTCACTGAAAAGCAATGGTAAAGGAGCAATAATCCTGCCGCACGGCGTGCTCTTTCGTGGCAATGCCGAGGCTGAAATACGTGAAAATATAATCCGCAGAGGATTTATTAAAGGCATTATCGGCTTGCCTGCAAACCTTTTTTATGGTACGGGTATCCCTGCCTGTATCATTGTGATCGACAAAGAAAATGCCGAGAGCCGCAAAGGTATTTTTATGATGGATGCGGGCAAGGGTTTTATGAAAGATGGAAATAAAAACCGTTTGCGTGAGCAGGATATCCACAAGATAGTAGATGTATTCAATAAACAGGCAGAAGTCCCAAAATACTCCCGTATGGTATCTGTGGAGGAGATCGAGCGGAACGAGTATAACCTGAACATCCCCCGTTATATTGATAGCCAGGAAGCCGAGGACATACAGGATATTGAGGCGCATTTGCTAGGTGATATTCCAACGCAGGATATTGATGATCTGGATAACTACTGGCAGGTGTGCCCCACACTGAAAAATGCGCTGTTTACCATAAGCCCAAGGAAAGAGTATGTTACGCTAAAAATACCACAGGAAGAGATCAAGCATACCATTTTTTCGCACCCTGAATTTGCAGACTATACCCAGGAGATAGATACAGCTTTTAAAACGTGGAAAGATGAATGGATACCTATGCTGAAAACTCTGGATGTTGATGCCAAACCAAAAGAAGTGATACTCAACTTATCGGAATCCATACTCGCATCATTTGCAGATAAAGACCTGATCGACCAATATGATATCTATCAGCATCTTATGACCTACTGGATGGAGACAATGCAGGACGATGTTTACCTGATCGCTGGTGGTGGCTGGAAAGCGGAATTATCACGTGTTAATGGAAAGAAGGATGAATGGGATAGTGAACTGGCGCCCAAGCAATTGGTGATCAACCGGTATTTTACTGATGAGAAAAAAGCTATTGAGCAACTGGAAGCTGATCGTGATGGTATTAGCCGCCAGATAGAGGAAATGGAGGAAGAGCACAGTGGCGAAGAGGGTTTGCTGGAGGAAGTTAAATCTGACAAGGGCAAGATCAGTAAAGGTACTGTGCAAAAGCGTATTAAAGTGATTAAGAACGATGCGGTTGCTGATGATTTCGAAGAACTGAATGTGTTAGAGGCCTATTTGAGGTTGATCGATAAAGAGGCAATGGCAAAGAAACAAATTAAAGATGTCCAGAAGGCACTGGATCTTAAGGTGATCGATCGGTACAAAGTGCTGACACAAGATGAGATCAAAAGTCTTGTTGTAGACGATAAGTGGATGGCTGCCATCAGTGGGGATGTGAAGTCCGAGATGGAGCGAATTTCCCAGCGTCTTGCAAGGCGCATTAAGGAACTGGCAGAACGTTATGATTTGCCAATGCCTGTGATGAATGCACAAGTGGATGAACTGGAGATGAAAGTGAATAGGCATTTGGAGAAGATGGGATTTGATTTTTGATCATCAAATGAAGGAATAGCAGTTATGTTAAAAGATAAAAAATCAACAATCGAAGTGCATGGGACAGCTATTACTATCATTTCACATAAAGAAGATGATTTTATATCGTTTACTGATATGGGCGGATTTCCGTCAAGAAATCTCAAATATATGCGAAAAAACGCACAAGAAAGGTCTGATAGAGAAATTGTGCAACGCACCGTTGCACAAATTCCGTGGCGTAGCAATTTAACACTTCTGGAAAAGATGGGTGTGCATTGAATTGAATAAAATACAAACCGATATGGAGTATAAGAAGTGGCTTGCTGAACTCAAAAATAAAGTACGAACAATTCAAATAAAGGCAGCCATTGCTGTTAATAATGAATTGTTGACATTTTACTGGGAACTTGGTGCTGATATTGTGCAAAGGCAATCCACTACCAACTGGGGTGATAATTTTTTGAGTCAGCTCAGTGCTGATTTGATGAATGAATTTCCGGATGTGAAAGGATTTTCTGTCAGGAACCTGAAATATATACGGCAATGGTATCTTTTTTATTGCTCTGATTTGCAAACAGGAAGCTCTGCAATTGGGCAACAGCTTGTTGCCCATTCGCAAATTATCCAAATCCCATGGGGACATAATATTGTAGTCATCACCAAAATTAAAAATGTAGATGAAGCGATTTTTTATGTCCAAAAAACAATTCAAAATAATTGGTCACGGGCGGTACTGACACATCATATCGAAAGCGGCTTGTATTTACGTGAAGGTAAGGCGATTACTAACTTTAAAGCAACATTGCCGACCCCGCAATCTGATCTGGCACGACAAACATTAAAAGATCCTTACAAATTTGATTTCCTTAATCTACGGGAAAAACACGATGAGAGAGAACTGGAAGATGCTCTTATAGATCATGTAACTAAATTTTTATTAGAACTTGGGGCAGGTTTCTCTTATATTGGTCGACAGTATAAACTTGAAATAAACACAGATGAATTTTTTATTGATTTGTTATTTTACCATGTCCGATTGCATTGTTATGTGGTAATTGAACTCAAGACTATGAAGTTTAAACCGGAGTTCGCAGGGAAACTTAATTTTTATATCTCTGCAGTTGATGGTATTTTAAAAACAGAAACTGATAACCCAAGTATCGGCATTCTTATTTGTAAATCGAAGAATGATATGGTAGTGGAATATGCTTTGAAGGACATACACAAGCCTATTGGAGTGAACGAATATATCATTACCAAAAACCTGCCTGAAAACCTTAGATCCAGCCTGCCCAGCATTGAGGAGCTTGAAGCAGAACTAAGCGGGAAATAATATATTTTGGATGAAAAGTATTTGCAGATAAAAATGAGAGGTGGAATAGATGAACGTTTTACTGTCAATTAAACCGAAATATGCGAATCAAATCCTAAAGGGAAATAAAAGATATGAATTCCGCAAATCGGTGTTCAAGAACCGCGATTTAGATATGGTTTATATTTATTCCTCTTCCCCTGTAAAAAAAATTGTAGGCGCATTTTCGATAAAAAATATAATTGAAAAAAATCCTGAACAGTTGTGGGGTGAATGCAAGGACTTTTCAGGAATCGATGAGGGAGATTTTTTCGATTATTTTAGAGGGAAGGAGAAGGGCTTTGCCATTGAGATTGGAGAAGTCAAAGCATTTGATCCCATTAACCCAAAAGACGTCATTCCTGATTTTGTGCCACCTCAATCTTTCTGTTATACTGATAAACACTGGGCAGGTGTGATATGAATTGATAATGAAAATACTAGAATTGTGGTAATTACTCAGCTTCAGTGATCAAAATGACTCCATCTGCGTTCATCTTTTTAAAGAATATAGGGTGTGAAGCGATCAGGCTAAGCGAATTTGGCAGGGTAAAATCAAAGGAGAGGGATATCTTTGATTACGCATAAATCCGTATGAGGGAACTACTAATTGGCAAAGATTAATCGATTTAAATGCAAGATACGAAGTGATTAGATATGAAAATGAATGAGCTGAAAATTGATGACTCTGTCAAGGTAAAGAGCGGAATACTTTGTCCTGATCTAGAGGATTTATGCATAGGGGGATGGCAGGGTAGAATTTCAGAAATAACAGAGGCCGATGACGGCACTGCTATTGTTCGCATTGAATGGGATTCTATTACTTTAAAAAATATGCCTGATTGTTACATTGATCAAAGTGAAGAAGAGGATCTAGACTGTTCAGCAATGTATCTTGAACCTGATGATGTTGAATTGACCGAATCCAGAGATAAAAAGGAAGATGCAGCAGAAACGCTAAAAGCAATTTTCAAAGCTTACAGGTGGGACTGGTTAGGTGAAGAAGGTAAGCGAATTCAGAATGTACTTTTTCATGTTGATGAAAACGATGAGATGAAAGTTTTAGAAGTATGGGAGAAATATCTTGAAAAAACATTGAGTTATCCTTTCGATGCCATTATTACAGAGGGATCGAGTGGGGGGCATCTGAAACAAGGGGATAAGCTCAGCGTAAAGAGAATTTCTTTGGTAGAAGATTTTCATGGCATAATTGTTGAATTGAGGCTGAAACGCAATAAATACGATTATCCTCTGTGCAACATGGAAGTTATTAACCGCAAATCATCAAACTACCAACTTGTAAGCGATTACTGCACCTGGTTTTGGAATCGATAATTAGAGGTCAAACATATGGATGAAGAATTTTTTGAAATTGTCAGTGAACATTGGGGCCAGATTCTCAATTTATATAAGAAAATCGAAGATAAAAAACCAATTATGCTTATCGATATTCAGGAACAAAAACTATATGCTTATCCGTATCTCGATTATAAATCATCATTAACTGAAAGATCACAGGCTATGCTTGAAAAAGAATATGAGGCTGCTCTATTAAATAATAAGGTAGTTGTTTTTGTGCAAGATAATGAAAATAAACAGCTTTGGTCACAAAATTTTGATTTGGAATAGTTAGAGATATGTTTGAGATTCTCATCTGAAGCAAATGGAGTTTGCATGGAATTAATGAATAATGAACTGACCCGCGCCCACCCTGAAAACCTTAAATCCAGCCTGCCCAGCATTGAGGAGCCTGAAGCAGAACTGGGCGGGATACATCAGGAGGTAAGCGGCGATGAGTGATGTACTGGAAGGGTATAGGATGAGCGAGGTGGGTGTAATTCCTGAGGATTGGGAGGTGAAGACGTTTGGGGATGTGATGACAGGTTTTTCAAGTGGTGCAACACCCTATAGAGGCAGACCAGAATATTACAAAGGGAATATAAGATGGATTACAAGTGGTGAACTCAATTATAATGTCATTACTGACACCATCGAGAAAATCACAGAAAATGCAGTAAGAAATACAAATCTCAAAATACATCCAAAAGGAACATTCCTAATGGCAATCACCGGGCTTGAAGCTGAAGGTACAAGAGGAAGTTGTGGGATCGTTGGTGCTGAGGCTACCACCAACCAGTCTTGTATGGCTCTTTTTCCAACAAAAGAATTGTTAATGGAATATCTTTTTCATTACTACCCATCTTCGTCACTATGAATTTAAACCGCCATCAGTGGACCGTACCATTTTTAAAATCTGTTCCACACATTCTTGACCCCGATCGATTTCAAGTATTTGTTCATTCCAAAATATTTGCAATTGAATGCATCCATAATGTTTTTTTGCGTATTCGTCATGGTCGTAATTTTCAATTTCACCTTTCTCCAATGATTTGTTCTATATGTTATAACAATTATATAATGTTCACGGTTTGGAATTCTGTTCTACATCTGGAAAAGTTAAGGAAGTATTATTTTGGTGAAAATCGAGAGGAGTGGACGTTAGAAAAGATTATTTATGGATGAAAACTGTGAATTCTGGTGTGATACTGGAGAACATGGGTTACTATGTAAATTATGGTAATTCTTTAGCATTAGAATATTGTCAAGGTACAAAACAACAAAGTTATACTGCTAAAATTGTAAAAATACTCCCAATAATAGTTCCTCCAACAATAGAAGAACAGCAAGCCATCGCCTCCGCCTTAAGCGATGTGGATGTACTCATTACCGCACTGGAGCAGCTCATCACCAAAAAGCGCAACATCAAACAGGGCGCCATGCAGCAGCTTCTCACGGGTGAGAAACGCCTGCCGGGGTTTGGTGGGGAGTGGGAAGTGAAGGAATTAAAAACAGTTGTTAAAGATTTTATTGTTCCAATGCGTGATAAGCCGAAGTCATTTAAAGGCGATATACCATGGTGTAGAATCGAAGATTTTGATGGTAAATATTTAATGGGCACTAAATCTGGACAATATGTCAATGATGGAATTGTGAAAGAGATGAATCTAAAAATTCACCCCATCGGTACACTATTGGTGTCTTGCAGTGCAAATCTAGGAAGGTGTGCGATAGTAAAAAGACCTTTGATCACAAATCAAACTTTTATCGGATTAGTTGTAAATGAATTAAAATTATCGAATGAATTTATATATTACTATATGACTTTTAATGCTGAAGAGTTAAATAATCTTTCTTCTGGGACGACAATCTCGTATCTTTCTAGAGAACAATTTGAAATATTTAAAATCCATATTCCACCAACCGAATCCGAACAACAAGCCATCGCCCAGATCCTCAGTGACATGGACGCCGAGATAAAATCCTTGGAACAAAAACGGAACAAATACAAATCAATAAAACAGGGCATGATGCAGGAATTGCTCACAGGCAAGACGAGGTTGGTATGACAGAAAACCAGAATGTCGAATGGAAAGAGAAGTGGCGGGATGAATATATCAAATGGATATGCGGTTTTGCTAATGCGCACGGAGGAAAACTCATCATCGGCGTAAATGATAAAGGGGTTGCAACAGGTATTTCTAATGTGCATAAACTATTGGAAGATATTCCTAATAAAGTACGTGATGTTCTCGGAATTATTGTAGATGTGAATTTAAAAACAGACAAAGGTATTGAGTATTTAGAAATTGTGGTAGAGCCGTATCCGTATCCGGTCAGCTACAAAGGTCAATACCATTACCGCAGTGGCAGCACCAAACAGGAGTTGAAAGGTGCGGCACTCGATAAATTTTTGTTACAAAAGCAAGGAAAACGCTGGGATGGCGTTCCGGTACCAAACATTTCAATTAAGGATCTGGATAATAATACATTTGAACTGTTTAGAAAAAGAGCAACGAAAAGTGGGCGCTTAAACGACGAAGTATTGGGTGAAAGCAACGAAATACTTATTGAGAATTTACGACTTAAAGACGGCGATTATCTCAAACGGGCAGCCATTCTCCTTTTTCATCCCGACCCTGAAAAATATGTAACTGGAGCTTACATAAAAATTGGTTTTTTCAGAACAGATGATGATCTGTTGTATCATGACGAAATTCACGGCAATCTATTAGAACAAGTTGACAAAACACTTGATTTACTGCTTACCAAATACATGAGGGCAAATATAAGTTATGAAGATATGACCAGAATTGAAAAATACCCATTTCCCAAACCAGCTTTGCGTGAAGCCCTGCTAAATGCTGTTGTACACAAAGATTACAGCAACGGTGTCCCCATTCAAATAAGCGTTTATGATGATAAAATGATTTTATGGAATTATGGTCAATTACCTGAAAACTGGACAATTGAAAAGTTAAAACAAAAACATCCCTCTAAACCATACAACCCCGACATTGCGAATTCATTTTTCCGTGCAGGCTTAATTGAAGCATGGGGGCGTGGCATTCAAAAAATTAATAGTGAATGTCAAATCGCTGGATTGCCTGTGCCTGAATATAAGTCGGATTTCTCCGGGTTTTTCCTTGAGTTTAATGTAAGCAACCATAATGTTCCAGAAGAAATGTCGGTGAAAACGTCGGTGAAAACGTCGGTGAAAACGTCGGTGAAAATATTAGAGGCAATTAAATCAAATGACCAGATAACGATACCGGAACTTGCAGAAATAATTGGCGTAACCACACGTTCAATCGAAAGAAACATCCAAAACTTGCAACAAGAGGGTAAACTTCTAAGAATTGGTCCGGATAAAGGCGGGCATTGGAAAATTATAGAGGGATAAGTTATGACAGACGTAGGACAAATTGAACGCCGCACACAGGACCGTGTGGTAGACCTGTTTTGCAAACAACTGGATTACAACTATCTCGGTAACTGGATCGATCGTGAGAACAATAGCAATATAGAAGAGGCTATTTTACGCAAATACCTGAATAATAAAGGGTATAGCCAGGCCCTTATTGGCAAAACCATTTACGAACTTACCAGGGCAGCCACCAACCAGAGCAAAGACCTGTACCACATCAACAAAGAAGTCTATTCCCTGTTGCGTTATGGCGTAACTGCAAAGGAATATGTAGGAGAAAACACCCAGACCATTAAGCTGATAGACTGGGAACATCCACTTGAAAATAATTTCGCCATAGCCGAAGAGGTTACGGTGGTAGGCGAAAACAACAAGCGCCCCGATGTGGTGCTGTACGTCAACGGCATTGCCTTAGGCGTATTGGAACTGAAACGCAGCACTGTGTCCGTTTCCGAAGGAATCCGCCAGAACCTCGACAATCAGAACCAAACATTCATTCGTCCATTTTTTGCTACAATTCAATTGATCATGGCAGGCAATGATACCAAAGGTATCCGTTATGGCGTTATAGACACACCCGAAAAATACTACCTCAAATGGAAAGAAGACAGCGACACTGAAAATCCGCTTGATAAACATATTGACCAGCTATGCAATAAAATTCGTTTTTTAGAGCTGCTACACGACTTTATAGTCTACGACCGTGGCACCAAAAAGATATGCCGCCATAATCAATATTTTGCAGTAAAAGCATCCCAGGAAAGCCTGCGAAAACGTGAAGGTGGTATTCTCTGGCATGCACAGGGCAGCGGCAAAAGCCTGATTATGGTCTGGATCGCCAAATGGCTAAGTGAGAATATCAATGATGCCCGGGTACTCATCATTACCGACAGAGATGAGCTGGATAAGCAGATCGAAAAAACATTTTTGGGTGTTAGTGAAAAGATCGTCCGCACCAAAAGTGGAAAAGACCTGGTCAATAAATTAAATGCAACAACTTCAGTGCTGCTCTGTTCGTTGATCCATAAATTCGCTCACAAAGAAGAAGCCGATTATGATGGCTATCTTGAAGAACTCAAGAGAAGTCTACCCAGGGACTTTCGAGCTAAAGGCGACATCTATGTATTTGTGGACGAGTGCCACCGTACTCAGTCGGGCAAGCTGCATGAAGCCATGAATCTCATTTTACCCAATGCCATATTTATTGGCTTTACAGGCACGCCCCTGCTCAAGAAAGATAAAAAGAAAAGCATAGAAGTATTTGGCAAATACATCCACACCTACAAATTCGATGAAGCAGTGAAAGATAACGTAGTGCTTGATCTGCGATACGAAGCACGAAACGTTGACCAGGATATTACCTCACAGGCAAAGATCGACCAGTGGTTTGATGCAAAAACCGTTGGGTTAACCGAGTATGCCAAAACAGAACTCAAAAAGAAGTGGGGGACCATGAAGCGTGTCCTCAGTTCCCAATCCAGGTTAGAAAAAATCGTAGCCGATATTATTTTTGATATGGCAACAAAAGACCGTTTGCAAAACGGGGCTGGTAATGCCATACTGGTGTCAGGCAGTATCTACCAGGCATGTAAATATTATGAACTGTTTCAAAATGAAGGTTTAAAAAAATGCGCCATCGTTACCTCATACGTGCCCACAATAAATGACATAAAAGGCGAAAGCACTGGCGAGGACTCACCTACCGACAAGCTAAAACAATACGACGTTTACCAGAAAATGCTGGGTGGTAAAGACCCTGAAACATTTGAAAATGAGGTAAGACAGAAGTTTGTAGACGAGCCTGCCCGGATGAATTTGCTCATTGTGGTGGATAAACTGCTCACAGGCTTTGACGCTCCATCGGCAACGTATCTCTATATTGACAAAAGTATGCGGGACCACGGACTGTTCCAGGCCATTTGCCGGGTGAACCGTTTAGATGGCGATGATAAAGAATATGGGTATATCATAGATTACAAAGACCTCTTCAAAAGCCTTGAAAGATCAATTGATGATTATACCTCCGAAGCATTTGATGAGTATGAAAAAGAAGATGTGGAAGGCTTGTTGACTGACAGATTGGTATTAGGTAAGAAACGATTGGATGAGGCACTGGAACAGATCAAAGCATTATGCGAACCGGTAGCACCACCAAAAAATAAGCTGGATTATATCCATTACTTCTGTGGCGACCCGGAGAATAAGGACGATCTAAAAGAAACCGAACAAAAGCGCATCGCATTATACAAACATACAGTCTCATTGATCAGAGCCTATGCCGACATTGCAAACGAAATGAGGCAAACGGGTTATTCACCAGAGGAGATCGAGCAGATAAAAACAGATGTGAAGCACTACGAATATGTAAGGGGCGAAATAAAAATATCAAGTGGTGATGCTATTGACCTGAAGGCTCATGAGCCTGATATGCGTCATCTGATAGATACCTATATTGGAGCCAAAGACAGTGAAACAATCTCTGCTTTTAATGACATGACGCTGATAGAGTTGATTGTCGAACGTGGGGAAGATGCTGTAAAAGCATTACCAAAGGGCATAAGCCGGAACAAAGAAGCAGTCGCGGAAACTATTGAGAACAATATCCGCAGGCTGATAATCGATGAAATGCCAACCAATCCGAAATATTACGAGAATATGTCCACACTTCTGGATGAATTAATTAAAGAACGAAAAGAAGAAGCCAGAAATTACAAAGAATATCTGGCCAAAATTGTCGAATTAAGTAAAAAGGTAAAGAATCCCGCCCAATCAACCACCTATCCCATAAGTCTAAATTCCAATGCCAAAAGAGCTCTCTATGATAATTTAGGTCAGAATGAAGAACTTACAACTACTTTGGATGCTGAAATCTATCACATAAAAAAAGACGGATGGCGGGGCGATTTAATAAAAGAACGTGAAGTAAAATATGCGATAGGAAAGCACATTGATGACGACGATGAAGTAGACCGTGTTTTTGAATTAGTAAAAAATCAGAGTGAATATTAGTATGCATCAAATTACGCTAGGCAATATATCAATAGATGTGGTAAGAAAGGATATTAAGAATCTGCATCTTGGAGTATATCCACCCAACGGCAGGGTCCGCATTGCTTCACCTTTGAAAATAGATGATGAGGCGGTTCGCCTATTTGCTATCTCGAAAATGGCATGGATAAAAAAACATCAATTAAAATTTGAAGCACAACAACGCCAGTCTAAACGCCAATTTGTGTCTGGTGAAAGCCATTATTACAAGGGCAATCGTTATCTATTGAATGTTATTTATCACGATGCTGCTCCCAAAGTGGAAATCCGCAATAAGACCTATATTGACCTTTACATAAGAGTTGGCAGCACTTTAGAGCAGCGTGAAAAAGTGCTCACTGAATGGTATCGCAGGCAACTTAAAGATCAAATACCTCCCCTGATTGATAAATGGCAAAAGATAATCGGGGTAGAAGTGAGCGATTGGGGGATTAAAAAGATGAAAACAAAATGGGGCACCTGCACTATTGAAAAACGTCGCATTTGGTTGAATCTTGATTTAGCAAAAAAGTCTAAACAGTGTCTTGAATATATTATCGTTCACGAAATGGTACACCTAATGGAGCGTAACCACAGTGAGCCTTTTATTGCCTACATGGATAAATTCATACCTCAATGGCATTTCTATAAAGATGAGTTGAACCGCTCAATGTTGAGCCATGAAAAATGGAGTTACTAAAATAAAAGCACAGATTGAAAAGTTTGAAGAATAAATAAGTCTTTATTTAACATTGAGTAGGTATACATAGCCAAACTATTGGATTCTTCGCGCCCTTAGCGTGCTTTGCGGTGCAGTATCAGGCATATATTTTAACAGCCATAGCGTCGATTTTTGTATACTCGGGTGTTGTTGTCCAATTCAAATGGAAACAAGACGATTCTAGTGGAATGTAAGATATCATATTAACATGATACTAACATGATATTAAGGCGATATATGGTTCAGGCTATTATAAACATTGATGAACATACTAACAGAATACTGAATATTATCAAGGCTAAATATGGCTTGAATGACAAAAGTTCTGCTATTGACCTCATGGCAACGCAATATAAAGAGGAAATACTCGAACCAGAACTAAAGCCTGAATATGTGGAACATGCAAGGAAAATAATGCGCCAGAAGCCTGTTGATGTGGGTAGTGTTGAAAACTTGAGGAGCAGGTTGGATATTTGAACTTAATGTACAACTTAAAGATAAGCCCGACCTTGAAAAGACCACCCATAACAAAACCTATTTCACATAACATCCTAATCACCCCCCATACAACGGAGACCCACACATGAAGATCAACAAACCCAGAGGTACCAGGGACTTCCTCCCCGAAGATACCCGTAAACGCAGATACATCGAAAACAAACTCCGCCAAACCGCCAAACGATGGGGCTACAACGAAATAAAAACCCCAACCTTCGAGCACATCGAACTATTCACACTAAAATCCGGCGAAGGCATCCTGGGTGAAATATACAACTTCAAAGACAAAGGCGATCGCGAAATAGCCCTGCGCCCCGAACTCACAGCCCCAGTCATTCGGCTCTATGTCAGCGAACTCCAGCGCGCTCCCCGCCCGATCAAACTCTACTACTTCGACAACTGCTTCAGGTACGAGCGCCCCCAGAAAGGCAGGTTCAGGGAATTCTGGCAGTTCGGCGCCGAGGTCATTGGCAGCCCCAGGCCCGAAGCCGACGCCGAGGTCATAGCCCTGGCCTGCCGGATGCTCCACGAGGCAGGCGTGGACGGCGAACTCCATGTCGGACACCTGGGTATAATAAGGACCCTGTTTACGGGGCTGGACACCGACATCCAGGGGCAGATAATGCGCCTTGTGGATAAGAAGGACGACAAGGGCCTGGAAGACTACCTTGAAGAGATCGATGCAGATATCGAGATGAGGCAAAAACTCTTCGAACTCATAGGACTCACCGGCAGCAGTGCAGTAGATGAAGCAAAAGCACTTCTGGGCGACATAGAAGAACTGGAAATATTCCAGACCTTGCTGGAGCTGTTGGACACCCACGGCCTCGACTACACTGTCAACTTTGGCATTGCCAGGGGCCTGGACTATTATACAGGCATGGTCTTTGAGATATACAGCAGCGGCCTTGGGGCTCAGAACCAGGTCTGCGGCGGCGGGTCGTACAGGCTTGCCCAACTGTTCGGCGGGAAAGAAGTGGAATCCACAGGTTTTGCGCTCGGGTTTGACAGGGTAATGGAAGTATGCACGACAGAGCCTCCTGCTGAAGATCGGGCTGTTGTGGTCTGCTTTGACGAGACCCGAAAAGAAGGTATACGCATCGCCGACTCCCTGCGGGAACACTTAATTGTAGACGTGGACGTTATGGGCAGGAGTTTTAGCGCCCAGTTAAAATTTGCCAATACCATAAGGGCCAGGTGGGCCGTGATAGTGGGCGAAGATGAAGTGGCACAGGGTAAGGTTGCACTGAAAGATATGGAATCGGGCAAGCAGGAACTACTGGACCCTGGCGAACTTATTCTACGCTTAAAAGCCTGACCTACCTGATCATATCCAGGGGCAGCGCACCGTTATGCACCGCAGTCGCCACCAGCACACCTGCCAGGCCAATATCCTTCAGGTGGCTGATATCATCCGTATTCCTTATACCGCCGCCCAGTAGTATGTTATGGTTCGAATGATCCACAACCTGCTTCAGGAACTCTGTATTAATACCGCTTGATGTCCCTACCTTGCTCAGTTCAAGTATGACCAGGTCATTAATATCATATCCATTCAGCATCTTGATCAGGTCAATGGGCGGAATATTAAAGGCAGGTTCATTTGTGAGGATGTTGCCGTCCTTGAAATCAATGCTCAGGTTTATTGACCTGGGATAGAAGTTTGATGCACTTTCCACCAACTCAAGGGTTGCAGTTTCTGTTCCCAGGATTACGGAGCCTGCCATCTCCTGACCCAGGTGTACATCATCCATAGTGGATGCTCCAAGGTCAAGCATTAAACTGGTCTTCCAACCCAATTGTTCGATGACCTCATCATTATTTCCACTACCTTCCAGCCGGTTCAGGTCTGCTATATAGAGCTCCCTGGGTGAAAGATCATCCACGATCTGCAGGGGGTCTGAAGATTCACAGACTTTACTGAAATTGTGTACAGGGCCGTATTTTTCCCGTTCCCCTTTTACGGCATGCACTACCTTTCCGTTTAAAATATCCAGGACAAATATTATTCTAAACATGGAATCTTTGTAAAAACTTCAAAATAGGTTATTCTCATCACTTTTCTTATCAGTCAATATGGCTATTCATATTATTCATATTAAAGTCTTATGAATTGAATGACGGATAATTGACCACATTGGCAGAATCCTGATTGAACGATATAGCAACATATATATTACGATAGTGTATTATTCGTTTCACGGATTAGAGGTATAAAGATATGAAATTACTGGTAAGTCCCATAAATCTTGAGGAAGCTAAGGCTGCTTACAACGGTGGAGCAGACATCATAGATGTCAAGAACCCGAAAGAGGGAAGTCTTGGTGCAAATTTCCCGTGGGTCATTCGTTCAGTCAAAGAAGCAATGGGCCCTAACACCCCGGTCAGTGCTACTATCGGGGATATGAACTACAAACCCGGAACAGCATCCCTTGCATCCTTGGGTGCTGCTGTAGCCGGTGCTGACTATGTGAAAGTGGGATTGTATGATATCCAGACCACTGAGCAGGCCATTGATATGGTAGAGCATGTGGTGAAATCTGTAAAGGATTATGACCCTAGTAAAAAGGTCGTTATTTCAGGCTATGCTGACTATAAACGTATAAACTCCATCCCGTTACGTGAACTGCCTGCTGTTTGTGCAGATTACGGCGCAGATGTGGCAATGATGGATACGGGCATCAAGGACGGTCGTTCAACATTCGAGTTCATGACCAACGAGGAACTATCGCAATTCGTGGAATCTGCCCATGACCTGGGACTTGTTACCGCTATTGCAGGTAACATCCAGTTTGAGGATATAGAGGCAATAAACCAGATAGGTCCTGATATTATCGGGATCAGGGGATGTGTGTGCGGCGGCGACCGCAACTCTACTATCCAGCAGAAACTGGTGGAAGAGTTGAGATCCATGATGGTGTGATCCGGTTCACTTAATCGGTTCACTCAATCAGTTTACTAAATTAGTTCACTTGATCCCAAGTTCTATTAGTAGCTGTTCAGGCACAATTCCATCACTGGTGAAACCCGACACAAAATAGAATTCATCCAGCATAGCATCCAGTTCCCGGTCTGTTACTGGATTGCTGCTGCTATTCATTACCCTGTCAGGCAAGGTGTCTTGATCCCTGCCAAATCTTTCTCTATTATTAAAAGCACGGGTAAGTACAGCCACTCTCCTGCCTACTCTATCGAATTCGTCATGGTCCATATCAAATCCGGTAGAGGCAATATATAGTTTTAATAGCTCATCCAATCCGGCAGCGTATGTGAAGAACTTGCAGATTCCTATAGAATCATAGATAGCGTTGCGCTGCTGCCCGTCCCAGACCATCTTACCTTTTCCAGCCGTGGCCATTGGGTCCAGTTGTCCGCCCCTGCCAAGCACTTCCTTTCCGTAGGTCCATGGACGCAGGTGGCAGGCACCCCTGTCTGATACGGCATAGGCCAGTGCCTGACCCTTTGCAGTCTGGGGCAGATATGCAGGTATCTCCAGGCCCTTGACGTTCATGGCGAAATCTTCTGTATCCTGCCCAATTATTCCAGAGGCATCCCTGGTACCGTTTGCAGCAAATGCCAGTGCCCCCTCACCTGACCCCATCATGTGGATGATTTCGATCAGCGCATTGACACTGCCGAAGGTAAGTTCCAGCCCGTCTGTTTCCTCCTTACTGATCAGCCCCCTTTCATAACATTCCATCAAAAAGGCGATAGTGCTGCCAGTGCTAATGCTATCCAGTCCGTATGTGTCGCACAGGTGTTCAGCTGCCGTGACCGCTGCCGGGTCATCGATTCCGCAGTTGGAACCCAGCAGGGTAATGGACTCAAACTCTGGCCCATCGTGTGTCAACCCGCGGTACTGCCCCTCCTGCACCACTGCCAGGTGGCTGCACTGTATGGCACAGCCCGGGCATGGCCGGCGTCTGCTGCCACCATCCCACAATTTTTCTTTTAAGGCAAAACCGTCCAGGTGCTCTGATAGTTTGTCGTCCCGCCCTGATGTATAATTGCGATTACTCCAGCCGCCGGTTTCATTTACAATTTCCACAAGCTCTGAAGTACCCATCTTCCTGAGGTTTTCCACGCCTGTACTGGTCCTGACCTTCTGGTTGATCTTTTTCCTGATGGCCCTGAATGCTTCAGGGTCTGCAGGTTCAAATTTCCCATGCCCGGACACCACTATGGCCTTCAAGTGCTTGCTACCCATGACTGCACCCAGTCCACCACGGGCCGCAGTGCGGTTCTCTGCAAATATGCCTGCCAGTTTGGCCATCCGTTCGCCTGCGGTCCCGATTGTCAGCACCCTGGCCTCGCGGTCAGTGGAATGGCGTTTTTTCAAGACGGCCTGGGTTGAGAATGTGTCCACACCCCACAGGTCGGAAGCATCCAGTATCTCCACTTTGTCATCCACAATGTTGATGTATACCAGGGAGTCGGCCTGTCCACTGATGATGATACCCATATACCCGGCACGGCGTAATTCGGTGCCCCACCAGCCATTGCAGTGGCTGTCGTTCCAGGTGCCTGTGAGCGGGCTTTTGGCACAGACTGCGAAGTTGACGCAGTTGGTGGCAGGGGCGCCGGTCAGGGGGCCGTTCATAATGGCAAGCAGGTTGTCAGGGGACAGAGGGTCGCAGCCGGGCGGGTTCTCGTTGTATAAGTAGTGGGCTGCCAGGCCCTTGCCGCCCATGAACTTGCGGAGGATGGTAGCAGGTATATTTTCACATCTAACTTTTTTGTTGGATAGGTCAATTCTTATTATAGTGGGAGATATCATAAGCATCCTTTTTTTCAGAATTTAGTATATATTTGTTAAATATTCTAATAAATTATGATGAAATATAGCGCAATTATTATATATTATTACATATAATTTTAAATATATATTAGTATGGACTATAATTAAATTTGTCATACGAATCATTACATGGTGGTATAAATGAAAATTATAAAGAAAACACTTGTGGTATTAGTCTTATGTTCTTTTATTATGGGAACAGTACCTATATCGGTATTAGCACAGCAAAACAGTTTTGGCAACCAAACATTTGAAAATACTGAACCATATCTTCCCAGTGGTGTTGAATGTATTCCTGATGAAATCATTGTCAAGTACAAATCAGAAACAAGCGATGAGACAATATCTGCGATAAACTCAAAAAACAAGGTCGTGTCATCAGAAAAGATTATGAAACAAAACCAGAAAGCAGTTGAAAACGAGAAGACGAAGATTCTTAAAAAAAATGGTCTCGACAGGATTTATCTGTTAAAATTACCTAAGCAGACAGATATTAATAAAATAATCAACAGCTACAAGAAGAATTCAAATGTGGAATATGCAGAGCCAAATTACATAGTTCATATGGATACAATTCCAAATGATCTTAATTCCAGTTTATGGGGTTTAGATAATACAGGTCAGACCGGAGGGACTCCTGATGCTGACATAGACGCTCCAGAAGCTTGGGATATTCAAACAGGAAATGCAAATGTAGTGGTAGCGGTAATCGATACCGGTGTTGATTATGATCATGAAGATATCACAGCGAACATGTGGACAAATCTTAATGAAATACCTGGCAATAGCATCGATGATGATAGCAATGGATTTGTAGATGATGTCTACGGTTGGGATTTCTACAATGATGACAATAATCCATTTGATGATCATGGACATGGAACACATTGTTCAGGCACAATAGCTGCAGTGGGCAACAATAGTGTTGGCATCGTTGGCGTCAATTGGGAAGCAAAAATAATGGCTTTGAAGTTTTTAGGTGCTGATGGTTCTGGATCCACCTGGGATGCAATCGATGCAATAACGTATGTCATAATAATGAAAGAAAAAGGTGTTCCTGTAATCGCAATGAGCAACAGTTGGGGTGGTGGAGGATATGTACAAGCTATGGAAGATGCTATATCGGCTGCCAATGAAGCAGGAATATTATTTATTGCTGCGGCAGGTAATAGTGGTCATAATAATGATATTGTACCACATTACCCATCAAGTTATAACGTACCAAATGTCATCTCAGTGGCAGCTACTGATCATACTGATGCAAGAGCAAGTTTTTCGAATTATGGAGTTGAGTCAGTAGATCTGGGTGCACCGGGAGTTAGCATCTATTCAACCTTACCTGGAGATAGTTATGCATCCTGGAGTGGAACCTCCATGGCAACCCCGCATGTAGCCGGTACGGTTGCATTAATTAAAGCCCAGCATCCGACCCTCACAAGTGATAGTATTAAAGCACGAATACTATACAGTGTAGATCCAGTTCCATCACTGGCTGGTATAACATCAACCGGCGGGAGATTAAATGTTAATAATGCTTTTGAAAATGATAATATTCCTCCTTCAGAAGTCAATGACCTTGCGGCAAGTAATCGAACGTTTGATTCAATGGATTTGACCTGGACAGCCACAGGTGATGATGCAGGTTCTGAGACAGCCAGTTTTTATGATATTAGATATTCCACATCTGAAATAACTGATGCAAATTGGGATATGGCGACACATGTATCAGGAGAACCGAAACCACAACCATCAGGCTCTACTGAGACTTATACTGTGACAGGATTATCTGATATAACTTTATACTATTTTGCTATAAAAGTCCTTGATAATGTTGGCAATCCATCAGGATTGTCGAATGTTGTTTCTGAAACAACAACGACATTCAGAATGGTGTTCCAGGATAATATGGAAAGCGGGATAAATGAATGGAATTATGAGAGTCTATGGCATAAAGAAACATATAGATCGAGCAGTTCGATTACTAGCTGGGCCTACAATACAGGCGATCCAAACTATAACTATGATACAGGAAATAACAAGGGTAATTTAACTTCGCCTGTTATTGATCTTTCAGATTATAACTCTACGTTCTTGATATTCGAGTATTGGTATCAAACTGAAACATCAGGTACTTCTAGGGATAAAAGATGCGTTCAGATAGGAGTGGACGGCATTTTCACTGATATAGCTCAATTATCCGAAGATCCCATGCTGATGTGGAATCAATACATTTTGGATATATCTTCGTATACTGGAAATTCAAATGTACAGGTAAGGTTTTTCTTTGATACCATTGATGGGCTAAATAATAACAACGAGGGATGGTATATTGATAATATAGCTATATTTGGGGAGTTTCTAGGGTCAAATAATCCACCAGTGGCTGATACTCAATCGGTGGCTACTGATGAAGATACACCTCTGCCAATTACACTGGCTGCCAGTGACCCTGATGGTGATACATTGATATATTATATTGTTTCATTTCCGTCAAATGGAACATTAAGTGGCACAGCACCCGATGTAAAGTATACACCCAATCCTGATTATAACGGTCCAGACAGCTTTGCATTCAAAGCAAATGATTGGATTGTGGATTCTAACATGGCTACTGTGACTATTACCATAAACCCAATAACTGATCCACCAGTGGCAGATGCTGGATCTAACCAATCTGCTGCCATAGGTGAAAAAATAACCTTTGATGGTTCGAATTCCTATGATCCAGATGATGATTCTTTGAATTATCATTGGGATTTTGGAGATGGTTCAATAGCAACTGGAATAAACCCGACTCATACTTACTCGGAAGTTGGAAGCTATGTAGTTAATCTGACAGTTAATGATAGCAGTGCAACTGATAGTGATACAGCGATAGTCGATGTTTATAATTATATCGATGATCTAATTAATGCAGATATACCCGTGAAGGGTAAGGTGACAGGAAACCATCTGAATACGCATGAGTCTGACAATATGTACGAGTCCATAACCGAGGTTGAAAGCGGAGGGAAGCCCTCTAACAGATACAGCTATTTAGAGCACAAATGGATGATTGATGTAATCGGTGGAAACAGTGTTACCTTTAATGTTGAGGCACACCACATTCTAAGCAGCGATGGCGATGACTTTGTGTTTGGATACTCAACTGATGACAACACGTATACTGATATTATGACCATCACCAAGATTGTTGATGACAATACTACTCAGACATGCGATCTACCGAACGATCTCAGCGGCACCGTATACATTCGCGTGAGAGATACCGACCAAGTAAAGGGAAATAGACTACTGGACACAATTTTCATTGACCAGATGTTCATCCGTTCTGAAAGCAGTCCACCGAGCTACGGAGTTACTGTTACAATTGATGAGGTATCACAGACAGTGGCACCTGGAAATAGCACAAACTACACGGTCCGGACGAAGAACACTGGTGATTTAGAAGCATCTTACATTGTTAATATGGGTGGAACTACGGTTGACGACTCCAACGTAACTGTTAGCCTGCATAACTGGAGCACAGGCACTTTAGCACCAAATACGGAAGATGTAACGACAGTTACGGTTTTCACAACTGAGAGCACTCCAGAGACCACCTACACATTGACTGCAACAGCTTCCTGCGATCAGGACGCGAGTGTTACTGATTCTGCTACTTCTGACCTCAAGGTTTCTTCGGAAACAAACACGATGCATGTAGCCAGTATTGATATGTCTTCAAGTAAAAAGATTGCAGGACCTAACTTTTTTACTCGTGTAATAGCAATAGTTTCGATTGTTGATACTAATGGTATACCTGTTAGTGGCGCAACAGTGTCCGGCAACTGGAGCATTGCAACTTTTGATTCCGATTCTGAAATGACGGATACAAATGGCAATATCTCACTTTATTCTGACGAGGTGAAAAATGCCCCATCTGGAACAAACTTCACTTTTACAGTTGATAACGTTGTAGGTGGGTTGACATATAACCGTGATGGTAATATCGAAACTACAGATAATATTGTTGTGTAACAAATACAAACACGAAATTAATAAAATAGGCGTCCATTCCGGGCGCTACACATCTTTTTTCATGTTTTTCCATTAATATACCACTTCAATATTTTTCCCAAAAATCTCACTCAGATCAGAATCCAGCCTTAACTTCAATTCCTCAACTTCCTCCTTCAGCCTTGCAACTTCCCTCTTCTCAGCATCCAGTTTCTGCCCGGTAGAATCCATCAGATTCCGGCACTCAGAGATCCTATCTTCAACCTGTGTTTTCTCCCTATAAACAGTAAGTCCCTCTAACTCCCCCTGCACCCCGGTAAGTTCAGAAAAATATCCCTCCCTTTGACTTCTAAGCCTTGACAGGACATCAGTCCCAACCAACCTATCGATCTGCTCAAGCGTCTTGTTCATCTTCTGCTGTTTAAGACCCAGACTCCCATCCTCAACCCTGGTCTTCATTTCAACCAAAAAACCACTAAGATCAACATCAAGCGCAGACACCAGCTCATCTTTCACAATCTTCAGACACCTCCTGCTCTCAGCAGACATAATATGCCGCCCGCTCCCATCCTGTTTCTCCATCCTGGAAAGAGCCTTGGACAATGGAGCAAACAAACCCACCAGGTTCGAATCAACCTCAGATATCTGACCCTTAAGGGTTCGGGCCTGCTCTTCCAGCTCCCGTGCCCTGGTAAACTCATCACCAGCCTCTATCTCTTCCAGCCTCGCCTCTTCAGAGCCCAGTTCAACCTTCAATGTCTCGTATTTGCCAGCAAGGTCATTGATGTTCTTCTGCCCTGCCGGAATCTGCTGCTGCATCTGCCTGATTAGTTCAATATCCCCGGGCAGCTTGTCATATGCCTCCAGTTCATCCTTTACCTCATTGATAGGAGCAACAAGCTCATCCAGCAGGACATCCAGGTGCTTCAGCCCACCCCAGATATCCTTATATTCCTCAGGAAAAAGAGCCTTGACATATTGCTGGCTCCTGACAGCGTTCTCAAGGCAAGTATTCAACACAGATTTAGCATCCAGGTGGAATTGGTATGCTTCAGACGGGTCCGTATCCTCAGGTATTGCAGTCTTCTCTATAATAACATCCAGGTTCTTTACAAGATTATCCCTGTTGGATGCGCCAGCCTTGGCTAAGCGCTTATACACCTTCTCACCAAAAGACGCATCCACCAGGCGCACTTTAGCTTCAGAAAGGTCTTCAAGGGCAGTACTGATCTCAGAATACTTATGCCCGATATGTGCCCCAAGCTCAGCAAATGTACTCTCGCCCTCCTTTTCCAGCCAAGCCGCAAGCTCATTGGACTTAAGAGTTAATTTGGAAGGTGCTACTTCCTTTTTCCCGAAAATCTTCTCAATGAATTTCAAATATATTCAGGCTAAAAGGGTATTCAAAAATTAAAAAGTTATGGGAAGGATACCAGTCAGGCATCCGTCTCATATTATTCGTTTGTCATTTCACCACTGAAATAAGTGTCGTATGCAGCCATATCGAAATGACCGTGACCGCTGAAGTTGAACAGGATGCTCTTTTCCTCGCCAGTCTTATTGCACTCCAGGGCCATATCAATAGCACACTTGATAGCATGGGCCGATTCCGGTGCAGGTACAATACCCTCTGTTCTGGCAAAGGTCACAGCAGCATCAAATATATCGGTCTGGTGGTATGCCACAGCCCTCATTATACCATCCGCATACAGTTGGCTAATGATCGGGGACTCACCATGATATCTCAGCCCGCCTGAATGTATTGGAGGCGGCACAAAATCATGTCCCAGTGTATACATCTTAAGCAGGGGTGTCATCTCCGCTGTATCCCCGAAATCATACCTGAAATCTCCTCCTGTAAGGCTGGGACAAGCCGTTGGTTCCACAGCCACAATGTCAATGTCCCTGTTATCCTTCATCTTATCGCGAACGAATGGGTAGCTGATACCTGAAAAGTTACTACCTCCACCCACACAGCCAATAATAACATCCGGATAATCATCCACCATATCCATTTGCAGTTTCGCTTCCAGGCCGATCACTGTCTGGTGCAGCATAACGTGGTTCAACACGCTACCCAGTGCATACTTGGTATTATCATGGGTTGCGGCATCTTCCACAGCCTCGCTGATGGCAATCCCAAGACTGCCTGAAGTATCAGGATGTTTTTCAAGGATAGACCTGCCAGCCTGTGTCTCGGTACTGGGTGAGGGTATGACATCAGCACCCCACAGGTTAATTAGGGATTTACGGTAGGGTTTCTGGTAAAAACTTGATTTGACCATATATACCTTACATTCCAGGTCAAATAAAGAGCAAGCGAAAGCCAGGGCACTGCCCCACTGTCCTGCTCCGGTTTCGGTGGAAAGACGTTCTACACCCTCTTTCATATTAAAATATGCCTGGGCGATAGCTGTATTGGGCTTATGGCTGCCTGGCGGGCTTACTCCTTCATTCTTATAATATATCCTGGCAGGCGTCTTGAGGGCAGCTTCCAGGCGGTGTGCCCTATATATGGGAGAAGGTCTCCACAGGCGGTAAATATCCCTTACCTCTTCCGGGATGTCGATGAACCGATCCTGGCTCATTTCCTGTTCAATAAGACTCATTGGGAATATGGGTGAAAGGTCGTCCGGCCCGATAGGCTCGTTGGTCGCAGGGTTCAGTGGCGGTTCAAGGGGAGTCTGAAGGTCTGGCAGTATGTTATACCATTGCTTTGGAAGCTCGTTTTCGTCAAGTATGATTTTTGTTTTTTCCATGTTAAATCACAGCCATTTCGAATAATAGATTTGAATATTTTGGCACTGTTTAAAAATACAGTTATTTTGGCATTTGTCGCACACTCATATTATCTGGACTTATGCCGATACAAATCGAAATCGGTGCAAATCACTGTTAATTAATGCTTTATAATAACTGGAAATTATATTGTGCTATATATTTGTAATAACATTATATTAATAATAGTATATTAATCTAACTTTTTATAATCTCACCTACTTTTATATATGGATTGAAACTTTAGGAATGGACATGTAGATACGCTTTAATCATTATGATTAGAGCACTTTTACTCAATCCGAAAAACCAACATAGGAATATTTTACACCCATTTTTTCCACAAAATTACAGAAAAAACCTCCTATCACCCGGATTTACCTGAGTACATAATCTTATAGATCTATACAGTAAGAAAATGTATACTAATTCGGAAGCAAGGATTTTATGAAGTACTATTTTTTTATTTTCCTGGTTTAGCCATCATCAACCCACACAATAAGTAACCATCTTACGGTCCTGCTTCAAATCCTCGGGGTCGTCCTCCACGTCCACATGTGGCACCCCGTACTCATCGTTCATCTCTGCCACAATTGTCTCAAAATCCGACCCTGCCATCAATTCCCTCAACAGCACCACAACGGGCCCGATAATAATATAATTGCAGAACCACTGATGCAGTATCAGGTCTACCCCTTCATACCCCACATACTCCCAGAACAGGTCCCTGTAATACATCTCACTCTTGCAGCAATCAAGGTAATACAACTGGTATGGTTTCCTGTCCGGATGACTGAATCCTTCCTTCATAGCATCGGTAAAGCAGCTCACATCATCGCTCAGGCTCAAGTGTTTTCCGTATCCTGCATGGCTTTTAAGATATACCATGTCCTCATACGCCAGTGATTCCCGCCAGAGTTCCTGCAGATCCCCTGAATAACTCCGGCCATGGACCAGTCGTATCCGTGCCCTGATATTGTCACCATTATAGTTAAACACAGTTTCAAAGGTATCCATCCCGACCTTGTGCCCTGTAAGTTCAAAACCGTTTTTCTTAAGTTTGAGCCTTGCCCCCTGGAAGACACTATAATCATAAAAAGCACCGAAAGGGTCAGGTCCTATCAGTAGGGTGGCATTGAATTTGCCGTCACTGAACATCATATCGTATCTGGGGACAGTACGGGTAGTTTTGTTCATTTTGTGGCATTTTGTCTATTTTTTACAAATATAACATTAACGTTCAATGAAAAGCTGGAGTGTTATCCAGATAAAAACCCTCTTAACTTCAGGATAATATTATAATTAAGAAGGTATTGATTATTTAAAAAAACGGAGAATTTTAGATGGATATACAGGTCATTGATTTTGAAAAGGAAATAGGTAAACCGAAATTGCCCCGCCATCCCCATGATATGGTGTTCGTTGAGGACTCGTTGCTTCGCGCCGTGCTGTGTGAGGGGGAAGGCAAATGGTACGTCCACGATTACGACGAGTTCTTCCTTCACCACAAGGGAGAATTTGTCATTGAATCAGACAATTCTACAATTGAGTTGAAACCGGGCACCGGCATACTGGTGCCTGCTGGAGTGCGGCACAGGACCAACTCAGAGGAACCGGCCGTGTTCCTTGTATTCAGGCACAAGCAGACTGCCTGCATGCTGGCGTAGGGGAGGAGGGGGGCATGGGCTACCTGGAAAAACTTCAAGACATTAATCTTCCCATAGTCCTGCTCCTGGCCCAGCTGCTTACCTATCCTTTTGCCATAGGCATCAGGAACCATGAGGACCCGGTTGGCAATGTTATCAGTGCCCTGCTCATCATAATTCCTGTATTTGCCATGCTGGGCCTTATCCTGAGGCTATTTTTTAAAAGGATACATACGGGAAAGAATATGGTGATATTTCTTGACCACAGGGGAGTTAAACTTAAAGAGATTCCAGGTCTTATCGGCATCATGATACCCATGTCGTTCGTAATGCTCATCGTGCTGCTTTACGGCATTATCCTCTTCATCTATTTTTTCTTTATTACCATACCTATGTACCTCATTTTCAGGTTCGGCAGGAAAAAGGGCATGAGGAGTCTGCTGAAATGGCTGTTTAGGCTGGAGGCAAAGGTATGTATCAGGCTTAAGCGGTACGAACGGGTGGGATATGTGCTGCCGTTTGTTTTCGGCACCCTGTTCTCGCTGGTATTGACCCAGGGACATATAGCGCTGGGATTGCTGTACCTGCTGATACTGATGCAGTTCTCCTTTGTGGTGGCATTGTATAATGTAATAGGGCATCAGGAAGTGATCGCCAGGTAAAAGGTTTTATCAGTGTCTTGCCTAGTAGAACGCTGTTGTAAAATTTTTACAAATTTATAACAAATAATCAAATCAATCAAAATATATAAGTATTTTAAAATTCATGGTTGTTATACAAATTAAAAAAGTTGTTTTTAGGAGAGTTGACAAATGGTTTCAGTTGGACAAGAATTATTAAACGTTCCCTTTGGTGAAATGATAAGAGAAATGGCCCTCGCTATTGCAGAGGGACAGATGGCCCTTGATATGAACTCAGTAAAAGTCGCACAGGCACTCGCAGACACGGAACTGGAAGTAGGAAGCGTGGTGATGTACATTGAAGAAACTGTTGATGCAGACGGCAATGTCACAGCAACTGATGTGGTTACTAATGATGCGCCCATGTCACTGCTCACCTATGGTCTTGAACCCAGGTTCTATGAATTCACTGAATCTATCATTGAGGTAAAGATGGCTATCTCAATGAAAAGGGAAATGTCGACTGAGAAAAAATACGGAAGGGAATTCAATTTAACGAACAAAAGTAAAATAAGCGGCAATGTTAGTACTGGTGGTTTGACCAGTTTTCTGTTTGGTAAAGCATCTACAAAATTTGAAAATACCACAACTGTGGCATATTCATCAACCTACGATGCAAAATACAATTCCAAGTATTCATTCAAAGAATCGGGCACAAGCCTGCTGCGTACCACATTAAAGCCTGTACCTCCCCCATCCAGAGTAGTACCAACAATAAAAGTTATAGAAGCATCTACATAACGGTTATCTCCTCCCCATTTATTTTTTTTGGAGATACAATCATGGCCAACAGTAATACAAAGATAATCTCGGAAGTATTGGTAAATCCATTATCCAGTATCATCACAGAAGTCGGTAAATCCATTTCCGAAACACAACAGGCAATGGATAGAAATTCCATCGACACCCAGCTTGCTATTGATAACGATGAGATTTTGAGCCAATATGACATCCAGGCTACATGGCATCATATTCCTGAGGTAGAACTTGAACTCAAAATGGCACTCACAATGAAATATAAAGAGGAAAAGGATTCAAAGGGAGTAGTTCGTGGTTATCGGTCTAAATTACATGCGGCACCATTGAATGCATCATATAAAAACTATCATGAATATGATGTAAAAGGGGCAAGTACCGTTAAAGCCAAGTTTGTCTCAATCCCGCCTTCCAGCCAAATTGTGAGTGAATAGATTCAGGTATGAGAATGATATGACTTTCATTAATAATCTTCGGCAAAACCTGGAAAACCTACGGACTACAAAGGAAATTGACGAGGCAAGTCTCATCGAAGTCCGCAATACCATTGATAATGTGGAAGTTGAACTGCAAAACAAGGATACACTGATAAACGAACTGAGAAATAATACCAATACTATCATATCTGAAAAAATCGTGCTCGAACAGGAGAACATTGTCCGATCAAACCAAATTGCCGGATTGTTAGAGGAAAAAGCAAACCTCGAAAATAATATCCGGATACTCCAGCAAGAACGAGCACAGATTCCATCGAAAAACCTGGTAACCACGTTCAGGCAATCCCTGGACAGTATGGCCGGAAAACTCACTGAACCAGAGTCAAATGCAAACTACATTATCAGCAGCATGAATGTGAAACTAAGGACAAACCTTTCCTTAAAAGATGATGAACTCCAGTTCCAGTTGCCTAAGCCGGATGATATCATCCCTCCTGAAAATCTCAGCACGATTGAATTCACAATAAGATCAACACCTAAAGAACTTGATCTTTCTGAATATATTGAAGTACCAGACCTCACAGGAATGACCTTGGAAGAGGCAGAGTATGCAATAACTGATGCCGGTTTCAAACCGGGTACGACCAGTGAGAAAAATAGTAATTCACCCCAGGGTATGGTCATTGACCAGATGCCCTCAGCTTGTTCATTAGCAATCCCAGGGGCTGCCATTGATATAACTGTCTCGAAGATAATTTATGTGGATATGCCAAATATTGTTGGGCTGGATATTGACAGTGGAGAGGAGGTTCTAATAAACAGCCAGCTTGAAGTGGGAGAAATTACAGAGCAATCATCAAAATCCACATCAGGAACCATCCTGAACCAAAGTATTGAGGCTGGAACAACCACATTGATCGGTACACCTGTTGACATTGTAATAGCAGCAAGAGAGACTGTGGAAGTTCCCGGACTTATCGGTAAAAAGCTGGATATGGCAAAATACCTGATACGTTCAGCAAAACTGAAACCTGGAAATATCGTAAAGCAGGTCAGTACTGAAAAAGCAGATACGGTACTTGAACAGGATCCGTTAGCAGGTACAGCGGTTCTGGAAGGTGAATGTGTGGATCTTGTAATCTCTATTATTGAAGCCCTTAAAGTTCCGGATGTCACTGGAAAGCTCATCAATGAAGCCAGGACCATACTGGAAAACAAGGAATTGAGAATAGGAAGGATCATTAAACGCACAAGTACCCTGGGTACAGGTACTGTCCTGGACCAGAATCCAAAGGCCGATACTGAGGTTGATGCGGGAATACCATTGGATCTGGTAGTGGCAAACCAGGATATTGAAATGATCGAAGGTATCGGACCTGAAAGAGGTTCGAAACTGAAGGATATAGGCATCAATACAATCAAAGACCTGGCTGTTGCAGATACTGAAACTGTGGGTGAACTGGTTGGCAAAAGTACTGCAACGAAATTTATTTCCATGGCAAAACTCATTGACAACGCTTCACAACTTGGCAGTTTGGGGATTGACAGGCAATCGGCCGAACTCCTGGTAAAGGCGGGCGGAATCTATTCTGTTGATACGCTGAAGAATGCTAAAGCCGATGACCTGTACAATTTATGCGAAGAGGCGATTGCTTCAGGTAAAGTAGAGGTTCCTGTGGATTATTCCCTTAGACAGGATGCAGTGAATCGATGGGTTGAACTGGCACAATAGGATACATAAACCATGGTTTTTGAAACCTATCTGATCAGCCTTAATGATAGTATTTCTCCTGCTGAAGTGGAACATATTCTTAAAACACTTACCAGCTTAGGCGGGAATGTCAATATGGTTGTGAAAAGGAGTATCATAGCCAGTTTCGATAGTGCCCATGTGGATATCATCAGGAAAAAACAAGGTGTCAAACTGGTAGGCGGCATTAATTTTAAGGGACGAAAGGTAAGGAAGATAGTGAAAAGGGAGTCATGATCGATCGTGCTGCAATAATTATATTATATTTCCGCCCCTATACATTCATCCTATGACTACTGATAATCTCACTATCACAGAAAAGATTTTTTCAAAAGCTTCAGGCAGGCCAGTCAGGGCCGGCGAGTTTGTTATGTCAGACATTGACTGCGCTATGACCCACGATATCACCGGACCCCTGGCTGTGCAGGGTTTTAAGGAGATCATGAAGGACAAAGCCGACCCAAAGGTCTGGGACCCGGACAAGATCGTTATCCTGTTCGACCACCAGGTACCTGCCGACTCGCTGAATGCGGCAGAGAACCATATCATGCTGAGAAAGTTCGCAGCCGAACAGGGCATCACTAACTATGATGTCTTTGAGGGCGTGTGCCACCAGGTAGTACCGGAAAAGGGCTGGGCCAGACCAGGCGACCTTGTGGTGGGCAGTGACAGCCATACCTGTGCTTACGGCTCGCTGGGAGCTTTTTCCACAGGCATAGGAAGTACGGACATGGCTGCGGTGTTCGCTGCAGGCAAGCTGTGGTTCAAGGTGCCGCAGACCATAAGGTTCGAGGTGAACGGACGCCTGCCTGATAAGGTGTACAGCAAGGATGTTATCCTGCACCTGATAGGGGATGTGGGTGCCGATGGTGCTATGTATATGGCGGCAGAGTACGGCGGCGAGTCTATAAGAAGCCTGGATATCAGCCAGCGCATGACCATCAGCAACATGGCGATCGAGATGGGCGGCAAGGCTGGCATCATTGAGCCTGACGCTACTACTGAAGATTACCTGAAAGAACGAATACCGGGCTTCACACTTGACCCTATCTGGAAGAGCGATGAGGGGTGCGAATATGCCGATTTCCGTGAGTATGACATCTCAGACCTGTCACCACAGGTGGCATGTCCCCATAATGTGGACAATGTGAAATCCGTGGAAGAAGTGGAAGGCACCCATATCGACCAGGTACTTCTGGGTTCCTGTACCAATGGCAGGTTCGAGGATATCAAGATCGCAGCCGACATCATGGGTGATGAGCCTGTGGCAAAAGGCGTGAGGCTGCTGGTTATCCCGGCGTCGCGTACTGAATACATGAAGGTGCTGCGCGCCGGACTTGTGGAGCAGTTCATGGAGGCTGGCGCAATTGTGGAGAGTCCCTGCTGCGGACCCTGTATGGGCGGCAGTTTCGGGCTGCTGGGTGACGGTGAGGTAGGGCTTGCCACATCCAACCGCAATTTCCAGGGCAGGCAGGGCAGTGCCAAGGCTTTTGTGTATCTTTCTTCTCCGGCCACTGCGGCGGCATCTGCACTTACGGGTGAGATTACTGATCCGAGAAAGGGTTAATTGGGTGCTGATGGTTTGATTGTGGAATGCTTCCTGAAGTTGTTCAGGAAGCATTATATTTTGGTGGGTTCCATGGCATAGATAGGGGGAAATTATGAAAATTTGTATTGACGGACGAGATGGAAAAACGGGTGGTAGGTATTGTATACAGGCATACGGTAGTTAAGTCAGGGGTATAGTGACTTCTTATGATGCATGAAATGGATGCCCCGCTATACATGTGAAATGTTCATTGCGGGGTGGCACGGCTGGGGCTTTTTGGGAGGCTATCATTGTGTATGTCGAGGTCGGATTGAATTGCGTGGTCAAAGGGGTTTGGGGGCTGATATCAGAGGATATTGCTAAGTTATCTGAAAAATGCTTATATAGATCATAGAGGTAAAGAGTTTGGATATATTACGTTATGCGCAAACAACATTTAAGGAGTGAATGGTGAAATGGATCTGAAAAATACTAAATTCTCGATCATAAATGAACCTCAGAAAGCTACTGGCAAAAAAGCTGAGATTGTAGTTCTTTATGCTGATATACGTGATTTTTCGGACTGGTCTTTTTTAGTTTCTCCTGATCAAGTAGCAGAAGTTGTGCAGATTCAATATGAAAGGGTGATCCAACTCGCTCAAGATTATAAACACTCGTTCCATAAATTTTTAGGTGACGGATTTTTTTTAATTTGGGAAACTTCTGATCATGGAAGCATCGCAGATACTTTGCATTGGGCTCTCGGATCTGCGTTCGAAATCCATAAGAAATATTGGCACGTTTCAAAAAAGTTGGGATATCCTACTCCCAATGGTCTGGGTATTGGTATCTCCTGTGGAGAAGTTGTAAAAGTTCAACCTGAAACTTTCATCAGGGAACTAAACGAACCTGATTTTGTTGGGTATCCTATGAACTGTGGGGCACGTCTTCAGAGTTTAGCAGGACCTTATGGGGTAGTATTAGATTCTAAGGGTGCTGAAGTTGCCATTAATAATAAGAATAGAGTTTTGAGAGAAAGCAACTCTGTGAGTGGATTGTCGCTGGTCGATCCCACCAAAAAAGCATTACAAAAAGCACGCTCAGTTAAAGGGTTAAAAGAAAGAGATAAAGTAGGGTTTAAATATGTTATTTGGCCTCACCTTCAAAATAATCTTTGGAGTACTGATGGAAGGATCTAAAGAATGCTGTCAGCGTATAATATGGAGTTTACAGTTCATTGCCCTCGCCCGAATGTTTCACACTTCGCAAAGCTCGGGAACGTTATACGGAATTATGTTAGGCGTATTATAATAAAGAGGAATACTAATGAAATTTGAGAATCTTGAACAGGAAAATGAACAAATTCTATTAAATTTTAGGGAAGTATGCAGAAGCTATGCAGACGAATTCATTGTATCCAAAAATCGTGTTTTCAACTTATTGGGCACGTCTCAAGCATATAGTAGCGGTATTTTTCGGGAAAGCCTCATCAGAGACTTTTTAAAAAGAATCTTACCAAAATCCGTTTCTGTTGATAGTGGTTTTATATATGGCTTCGATAAAGTGGAAACTAGTAGACAAATTGATATTATTATTTGGGATTCTTCTAAATACGGTTCAATCTTCCAAACAAGTGAATTTGTCGTTGTCCCACCAGAATCGGTCATCGCGATTATAACAGTTAAGTCAAATATGAACAATTCAGATATTGAAAGTGGATTACATAATCTTTCGAGTGTTATTGATCTCGACCTTCAATTCCGTCGCAGCCGAATCGACAAAGAAAATAAACATATATTCAGACCAATAAGAAAATACTTTATCTCTTATAAAGGAACAACAAGTAAGAAAAAAACAAAAGAAAAGATTTCAAAATATTATCGAGACTTATTTTTGCAGAATCAAAAGTATTCAGACATCATTGTTCCGAAACTTCAAGAAATTAATCCACTGAATCCATCTGAAGAAATCAAACAAACGTTGCAAACGTTTTTACCAAAATTAATTTTATCAATAGAAAGTGATGATTCTTCATTTTTTACTGGTTGGGGACCTCCTGAAGATGAATGTGGTGAACAAACTTTTGGACCATGTGAGTTAAAAAGAGTGCCGTATTTATATCCCCAGCACAATAAAATAACATCACAATTTGAGAAATTAATATATTACATTATATCAAATGTTTATGATTACCTTGGTACAGAGGGCTGGTCTACTGTAGCAGCGTGGGCAGATATCCCTCCAGTAGGTGGAGTTCGTATAGGGGATCCTTCAGAAATCGTTGAATCTGAAGGTGTTAGTTTAGTTGATTTTAATAATACACAATACATTCCACCAAAATAATCAAACTATGCGCTGCCTCCGACGAGCACGCGCCCGCCCCACATCTTCCCGCAGCTCATCCAATCATACGACCTCCAGCCTGCGGATGCCCCGCAATTCATTGCGGGGTGGCGAGGCTGGGGCTTTAGATGATAGATTCATACCCCAAAAGCCTATGAGAAGCCGAAACAACAATCTTAAAATTGAAATTCAGGCGCATATTTAAATACTAAAAAATACCTTTTTTGTACGATGCTTAAGGGCGAACTGTACAATATAGTACATCTGGATACTGAAGAAAAGAAGCAAATCCAGAAGCTCATACAAAAATTAGCATCGGAAGAACGCATCGGCATTGACGAACATATCTATAAAGACAACAGGGCATATGATAGATGGGATATAAACCCTTTTCAGTTATTTGAGTTTATAAAGCAGCTTTTGACAAAACCCGAGATAAAAAGAAAAGAACTGCATGATACTGAATATTTTCCAACAAGATACCTATGCGAATCGGAATTAAATGAGCATATCTTTCCATGTATTATAGGCATCGAAAAGTCAGATCAAGGTCTTATTATTGTGATAACTTTGCTCAATCGAAAGAAAAAACGTACTTCACGGAAGTGAAAATATGAAAAAGAATGACGAGTTTGAGGAAGTCTACGAAGATGTTGTAATAGAGAACTATGGCATTCCTATAGTTTTTACAGATGTTCTTGTAAGAAAGCACAAAAGTACGGGAAGAAATATATACTTCAATCATCCGGATTCCATACACAAAATAGAGAAAGGACTAAAATCAGTGCTTGGCATTGTACCCAGAGGGCATGTTTCATATAAAAGAAAATTAAGCGAGAATGGACAAGTACTACTGTTACGGCTCCCAAAGGAGCTTCGAGAGTCGTATCATATTGAAAAGGGTACGCAGGCTTCAATAACTCCGATCGGTGCAAAAAAAGCTATAATAGAGTTTGAATGATCATCAAATTGCGCCTAAATTGAAACGTTCAAAACTGCGCATACGGTTCAATTGGTGCTTTTTCTACAGGCAGGGCAGTGCCAGGGCTTTTGTGTATCTTTCTTCTCCGGCCACTGCGGCGGCATCTGCACTTACAGGCGAGATAACTGACCCGAGAAAGGGTTAATCGGGTATAGTTATTAAGATAAAAAGAACTGAGCTAATGGTCAGATTCGGCATCAATCGGCTACCACGTTGGTTACAAACTTATCTTAAATTGATGCCGAAACTTTTGAAATACTATGATTTCAGGACCGTTAGCGCACCATGTGGACACATAGTCACACATGCACCGCACTGTACACACTTATCCAGGTCCATCTGCACACTCCAGTCCTCCCTAAAGGATATCACACCCGTAGGACACACAGATATACATGCACCGCAATTCACGCACTCATCATCGTCCTTGATCACCGGCTGCTCCAGGGCTGTTATCGTGGCACCGCGCTTCTTAAAAGCTGCCACAACCCGCTCGCATTCATTCGGTGGCACATCTATCACAACTTCGCCACCTTTTGGTTTCACATCTGCCCTGTCAATATTCAGCAATGCCCCGGTCTCCAGTATCACCTCTGCTATCAAAGGTCTTGGAGTAATATCCGGGGTAGCATGTAATGTTATCTTCATATCTCCTACCTCCTGGCCACCAGTTTACTGATATCATCACTTGTGATAATACCCCTTACCCTGCTGTGCTTATCCACCACAGGCAAGGCACTGATATTATGCTGCTCCAGCCTTCGTGCCACTATATCGATGGGTTCAGTGGCATCAGCAGTGACCACAGCCCTGGTCATGATATCATCCAGTTTGTCCCGCTTGTTCTTTGCCACAGCCTTGGCAATATCCCATGCCGTGATAATTCCTACCAGCCGGTCCTTATCCGACACCACAGGCAGGTGGTTGAAGTTCCCTTCCATGATCACCTTTGCAGCATTCTCCACAGTCAGCCCCTGCTGAATAGTGGTTACCCGCTTTGCCATCACATCAGCTACAGTGGGCTGTTCACCTATCTGCTTCATTGGCTTGAACTCCACGCCAGTATTAGGCAAACGCTCCACCGGAAGCGTCGGATAGAACGTCCCCTTTTGTATCCAGTCCTTCAATTCCCCTGCAATGGCCCTGGCATCATGGAAACTGGACATAGGTGACGTTGTAATCTCCCTGCCGTTAATGTCTATCATACCGGACTTCAGTTCTTCATAGGTAACCTCGCGCAGTACAGGTCTGCTCCTGCGCGCCACGCCGTAGTCCAGTACGTCAACAGTGATATCAGCATCGGTCACTGCAGTAGCCTTTGCAATATCAGCGTTTAAGATTGGTATGGGTATGCCAATACCCACATACAGGGATGTGCCATATCCGTGGAAGCTGGCACCCCTTACGTACTTTTTGTCCATCTGCTTCAGGTCGCCCTGTACCATCATTGTCGCGAAATTATTGGCCGGGTCGTGCTGGGTACCTTGCCCGGTCACATATCCCTGGGCTCCGCACAGGAAAATGCGGCTCCCTACACCGATGGTCTGGTAAGTTGGGTCGTTGTACATTGGCGAGAGTACCCCGGCACCCGAATATGTAACATTGCCACAGTCAGGCAGGAGTGTACCCATATAAGTATACAGTGTACGGTCCGAGCAGTTGGTAGCTACATTATATCGCTGGTAACCGTTTCTGGGATTGAACATTGTTGCCTGGTTCAAGTCGTCTATTGTCACAGTAGTATCCAGCACCTTGCGGGGATAGCAATCTGTGCCGTAGGCTGTGGCATGGATATCTATAGACTTACCTGCCACAAGGTCCTCTATTACATGGGCTCCTCCGTACTCCATGCCCCTGCTCTTACTGAGCTGGGTTGCGCCTAAATAGGCATCGATTGCGGCCAGACCGGCATAGGCTTCTACGTCATTGAGCCACACCTTTTGCATCTTGATGGGTGGGTCTGAATGCCCGAAATTGAAAAAGGCACCGGATGAGCACATAGCCCCAAAAGTACCTGTAGTAACTATATCTATTTCCTTTGCAGCGCCAACCGGCCCCAGTTCTGCCACGATGTCCGGCATCTCTTCTGCCGTTACTACATGGACGCTGCCGTTGGCGATCTTAGCATTGATGTCCTGTATTGTTTTATCAGTCACTGTAATCACACAGGATGTAATAAAATTGCATCATATATATTACTTGTGGTAATAAGTGTGTGGAAAATAATGCAACAATTTAATTCACCAACACCAGCAACTCACGCATTTAATGTTGAGAATGATCTTTGTTCCTTATTGTTTATTCCCGGTTGCAGGATTACACATTTCCAAGATTTTTTAATAGTATCTGATGTATGAAACAACACCTCATTAGCCACTTGAATGGATAAATGGATTTTGTCCCAATGCCCAACCCAGAGTAAACTATATATATTATTATAGTCAGACATATAGCATACAGATGTCATACATTTGTCAGACAACCAGCAGACGTACGTCAGTCATGCGTCTGACATACGTCTGACGGAATTATTACATCAAAGGGAGTAAAACCCGATGGAGAGAATAACAATAAGGCTCCCCGAGAAGCAATTAGAAATGATCGACGTCATGGTAAACATGGGTGAATTTCCGTCCACAAGTGAAGCAATCAGGGCGGCTATACGGGACCTGATAGATCAACGAAGTGATAAACTACTCCGTAACATGCAATTGCTGGAACGGGTAGGTACGGCTAAGGTCGTATGAATTTGCAGGGGATGAATATAAAATGCAAACTATTGTACAAGAAGCATTGAAACATACAGAAAAAGAAAAACTCCTCAGGGAGTCCAGACAGATAGAAGAAATGTGTGAAGACTTCGGCGAACCGCAGATCGTAATCGTGGGCTGCGGCGGAGCAGGCAATAACACAGTTAACCGACTCTATAATATGGGAGTCAGCGGCGCAGAGACCATTGCCATCAATACAGACAAGCAACACCTGGACATGATCCAGGCAGATAAAAAGATCCTTATAGGCAAATCCCTTACCAGAGGGCTTGGTGCAGGCGGCTATCCTGAAACTGGCCGCAAAGCAGCCGAACTTGCAAGGGGGACACTGGAAGAAGTTCTGAAGGGCGCAGACCTGGTCTTTATTACAGCAGGCATGGGCGGCGGAACAGGCACAGGTGCTGCACCTGTTGTGGCTGAGATCGCCAAACAACAGGATGCCATTGTAGTCGGTATGGTATCAAGCCCCTTCAGGGTTGAAAGGGCAAGAGCCATTAAAGCCGAAGAAGGTCTTGAGACCTTCAGGAAAGCCGCAGATACAGTGCTGGTGCTGGATAATAACAGACTGCTGGACTATGTACCCAACCTGCCGATCGAACAGGCATTTTCTGTCATGGACCAGTTGATAGCTGAGACCGTAAAAGGTATCAGTGAGACCATTACCCAAGCTTCACTGATCAACCTGGACTATGCTGATGTCAAGACCATCATGAGCTGCGGCGGTGTAGCAGTGATGCTTGTCGGCGAGGCAAAGAGCCAGGACAGAGGCGACAATGTAGTGCGTGCAGCACTGAACCATCCGCTCCTGGATGTTGATTACAGAGGTGCCACCGGATGCCTGGTACATATCACTGGCGGTCCTGACCTTACACTATCTGAGGCAGAAGCAGTCGCAGAGTCACTTACTTATGAACTGGATGACAGGGCAAATGTCATCTGGGGTGCAAGGGTCAATAAGGAATATGAAGGCAGGATACGTGTCATGGCTATCATGACCGGTGTCCAGTCCGCACAGATCCTGGGTCCCCAGTCCTATGGCATAAATGAAGGCCAGAAAGAAGGAATGGCAGTTGGTGCTGCAATTAGCGGTAGCAACAACGGCGGCTCGATCATAGATATAATATGATAAATGTATTGAAAAACAGGCCGGCAAATGTTGGCCTGTGCTTTTTCTTTTTTTTAAACTTCGATACTTTTTTATAACTTAACATTATTTTAAGCCTACCTAAGTAGGTGATAAATTATGGCAAGAAGGGATCGTTTTATTTGTCAATAGAGATATCCGATTTTTAGATACAACACTCCGGGATGGCGAACAAACCCCGGGAGTTGCGCTTTCGACTAAAGATAAATTGTTAATCGCACACAAACTTGATACCCTTGGTGTCAATATTATCGAAGCTGGTTCTGCAATCACTTCTAAAGGTGAGAGAGAAGCCATACGCGCAGTTGCCAATGAGGGGCTAAATGCTGAGATCTGCAGTTACTGCCGGGTACGCAATGAAGATATAGATCTTGCACTGGAATGCGATGTGGATTCAATCCACCTGGTCGTACCGGTATCTGACCTGCATATCAATAGCAAGCTTAAAAAAGACAGGGAAACTGTGAAACAAATAGCACTGGATGCCACAGAGTATGCCAAGGACCACGGGCTCATCGTAGAACTTAGCGGTGAGGACGCCTCACGGGCAGATTTGGACTTTTTGAGGTCCCTATACAGTGAATGCATTGAGGCCGGAGCTGACAGGGTCGTGTTCTGCGATACTGTGGGACTACTGGTCCCTGAAAAGACCTATGAGATATTCAAGGAACTCTCAACACTCAGCAGGCCTGTTGCAATACACTGCCACAATGATTTCGGGTTTGCAACCGCCAATACAATATCGGCCCTGAGAGCCGGTGCATCTGAAGCACATGTTACTATTAACGGCATAGGTGAGAGGTCGGGCAATGCATCTCTCGAAGAGGTTGTAATGAGTCTGGAAAACCTATACGATTATTCCTCAAATATCAAACTGGATGAAATATACACAGCCTCCAGGCTTGTGAGCAGACTGACAGGCATCCCGGTGGCCCCAAATAAGGCCATTGTGGGTGGAAATGCTTTCACACATGAAGCAGGTATCCACGTCCACGGCCTGATAGCTGACACATCCACCTATGAACCCATGAAACCCGAAACCATTGGCAGGCAGAGAAAGATCGTGCTTGGCAAACATGCGGGCAAGAGTTCGGTTATACTGGCATTGAAAGAGCTGGGTCTTGATGTAAGTGATGAACAGCTGAATGAGATCGTGACCAGAATCAAAGAGCTTGGTGATAAAGGGAAACATGTTACAGATGCAGACCTGGAGATCATAGCCGAGACAGTACTGAACATCACCTGTGAACCAAAGGTCAAACTGGAAGAATTGACAGTAGTATCGGGTAATATGGTTACACCAACTGCTTCTATCAAGATAAAGGTCAACGGGGACGAGATAATAGAGGCGGGTGTGGGAGATGGTCCTGTGGATGCGGCCATTGCAGCCCTGCGTAAAGGTATAGCAGGTGTTGCCGATATCAGGCTGGAAGAATATCATGTAGATGCCATTACCGGTGGAACCGATGCCCTGGTAGAAGTTTGGGTAAAACTGAACAGGGATGGTAAGGTGATCACTGCCAGGGGTGCAAGGACTGATATTATCATGGCATCCGTGGAAGCTGTTCTTGAAGGGATAAACAGGCTGATGAATAAATAGCCTTCAGCAATAACATTAATGTATTAAAACTATCACCTCTGATACTATATTTATTGAATTAGGATCATGTATGAAATAATTAAAAGGAGGAATAAATAGATGGGTAAAAAGACCAGGATGACGGGCGCAAGAGCCCTTATAGAATCCCTGTACGCTGAGAAAGTCGAAGTTATGTTCGGGTATCCGGGCGGCGTACTACTGCCTATCTATGATGAATTGTATGATGCAGACATAGACCATATACTGGTCAGGCATGAACAGGCTGCAGCACATGCAGCAGATGGATATGCCCGTGCCACAGGAAAAGTGGGTGTCTGCCTTGCAACTTCCGGCCCGGGAGCCACCAACCTGGTTACCGGCATAGCCAATGCCTACATGGATTCCGTACCTATGGTCGCCATAACAGGCCAGGTACCCAGACCGCTTATCGGGAATGATGCTTTCCAGGAAGCAAATATTACAGGCATCACTCTCCCCATCACCAAGCACAATTACCTTGTAACGGATGTGAACGACCTGCCCTGGATAATCAAGGAAGCGTTCCACATCGCCTCTACCGGAAGACAGGGGCCGGTCCTTGTAGATATTCCAAAGGATGTGACCACTGACGAGATAGATTTTGAATATCCGGATAAAGTGGACCTGAGAGGATACAAGCCAGTGAAAACCGGGCACAAAATGCAGATAAAACGTGGCGCTGAAGCCATTATAGAAGCCAGGCGTCCTGTCCTGTACATTGGTGGAGGTATAATCTCATCAAATGCCAGCAAGGAATTACTTGAACTGGCAGAGACCATCAATGCACCTGTGACCACCACACTCATGGCCAAAGGTGCTTTTCCTGATTCCCATCCATTATGTGTAGGTATGCCGGGAATGCATGGTACAAAATATGCCAACTTTGCGATCCAGGAATCTGACCTGCTGATAGCTATAGGTGTCAGGTTTGATGACAGAGTTACTGGCAAGGTAGATTCATTTGCTCCCAATGCCAGGATAATTCATATAGATATAGACCCAGCCGAGATAAGTAAGAATGTACGTGTGGACATACCAATCGTGGGCAATGCAAGATCCATAATAAAGATGCTTGTGGAATTTATTAATGAATTAAAAAAAAGCAAATCCTCAACCGCCCAGTGGATCAAGAAGGTAGAGAAGTGGAAACAGCAATACCCACTGAAGTATCTTATGGGTGAGACATTGAAACCTCAGTATATTGTTGAGCAGATAAATGAATTATATCCGGATAGCATCATAGTAACAGAGGTTGGACAGAACCAGATGTGGGCTGCCCAATACTTCAAATATTCCCAGCCGAGGACATTTATATCATCGGGTGGGCTCGGAACAATGGGATTCGGTTTCCCGGCTGCCATGGGTGCCAAGAAGGGGTGCCCTGATAAAGTAGTCTTTGACATCGCAGGGGATGGTTCCTTCCAGATGAACAGCCAGGAACTTGCCACAGTGGTGAAGAACGATATACCGGTCATAGTCGCTATCCTGAACAACGGATTTCTGGGCATGGTCAGGCAGTGGCAGGATCTGTTCTTTGATAAGAGGTATTCATTTACCAGTATTGATGATAGTGTTGACTTTGTCAAGCTGGCAGAGGCTTATGGTGCGCTTGGTCTCAGGGTTACTAAACCAGAAGAGGTGGGACCGGCATTAAACGAAGCCGTTGATTCGGGTCGGCCAACTGTAATAGACTTTGTAGTTGAGCGGGAAGAGAATGTGTCGCCCATGGTACCAGCCGGGGCAGCCATAAATGAAATACTTGACCTGGAGGCCTGAAATTGAAACACACACTTGCAATACTTGTGGAAAACAAATCCGGGGTCTTAACAAGAGTGGCAGGATTATTCAGCCGCAGGGGTTTTAATATAGAAAGCCTTGCAGTTGGAGTAACGGACAATCCTGATATATCAAGAATGACTATTGTCGTATCAGGTGATGACCATGTACTTGAACAGGTGATCAAGCAGTTGAATAAGCTTATTGATGTTATCAGGGTCAATGATTTTGAACCCGGCGAGACCATTGAGCGGGAACTTGCATTTTTCAAGGTCAAGGTCGATAAAGGCAACCGTTCAGAGGTTATGCAGATAGTAGATGTATTCAGGGCCCAGATCGTAGATGTCGGTGTAAAGAGCCTGATAGTTGGAGTCACCGGAACAAATGATAAGATTGATGCAATTGAGAAACTCCTGCGGGGTTTCGGGATCCTGGAAGTTGTCCGTACAGGTACAATTGCCATGAACCGCGGTGCTAAGACGGTAAAACCAGGGAAATAATTATCATTCAAAATAGTAATTTATGTATAATTTCAGATACAGGAGATAGAATATATGGTGAAGATGTATTATGATTCGGATGCCGACCTCGGCGTGCTCAAAGGAAAGACTATTGCTGTTATCGGATATGGTAGCCAGGGCCATGCTCAGGCACAGAACCTGCACGATTCAGGTATTAATGTAGTGGTTGGATTAAGGAAAGACAGCAGTTCATGGACAAAGGCCGAAGCTGACGGCCTGAATGTCAAGACTGTGGCAGAAGCGGCTGCAGAGGCTGATATTGTCCAGATGTTGGTGCCAGATGAGATTGCTGCATCTATATATGCGGATGATATCGCAGCCAATCTAAAACCTGGAAATGCGCTTTCGTTCTCACATGGGTTCAACATACATTTCAACCAGATTGTCCCGCCGGGAGATGTGGACGTGTTCATGGTGGCTCCAAAGAGTCCGGGGCACCTGGTCAGGCGGACATATGTGGAAGGTAATGGTGTACCCGGCCTGCTTGCTGTACATCAGGATGCTACCGGGAATGCCAGGCAGATCGGACTGGCTTATGCCTGTGGCATAGGTTGCACAAGGGCGGGTGTGATCGAGACTACGTTCCTTGAAGAGACCGAGACCGACCTGTTCGGTGAGCAGGTAGACCTGTGCGGCGGTGTGGTCAGCATGATCAAGGCTTCCTTTGAGACACTGGTGGATGCGGGATACCAGCCCGAGATAGCTTATTTCGAGACATTGCATGAATTGAAGCTTATCGTTGACCTGATCCATGAAGGCGGGCTTGCCAATATGTGGGATTCTGTGTCAAATACTGCAGAATATGGCGGTATGACAGTAGGTCCTATGATCATAAATGAGGAGTCGCGGGATGCAATGCAAGAGGCACTGTACAGGATACAAAGCGGCGAGTTTGCCAAAGAGTTCGTGCTTGAGGGCAAGGCTAACAGTCCTGTGCTTAAGGCCATGGAGCGTATGGAGAATGAGCATCCCGTTGAAGTAGTGGGCAAGAAACTGCGCGCTATGATGCCCTGGCTCAACCCTGATTGAGCCTATTTTTTTTTATATTTTTTCATCACTTCATGCATATATATATGCATATTAAAATTCATTTAGATTGCAAGAGCAAGATCTATTGTCCATCTGTGCATTTCATAATAAAAGAAGTTCCAGAATACCGGTCATTCCATCTTTCGATATTGTGATCTTTGCCTCAATATCCTTAAATACCGGTATCCCGTCGGGCGTTTCATCTGAAACCAATGCATTAACCCACGGCCCATTAACCATAAATCCCAGACCTTTTTGTTCTTCCCTGGGTGATGCCCTGGCCCTGACCACAACACTGCCCCATATTGATGTGAGCCTGACGTTTGCCCCGTCCTTGATACCCATACGCTTCATTTCGGCAGCGTCCAGCACTATCAAAGCAGACAGCTCCAGGCATTCATCACTAAAACGGTCCTCTTCACATATACTGGCCTGGAACACGTCCCTGCGGGTTATGATCTTGATATCGTATTCCGGGGCCTTGATGAACTTACTAACATCCAGCGCCATCAGTTCACCTCCTCTATGATACGTCTTACTATCATTTCATCAGACAATCCATCTCCCTGGATAAGGGGGGAAATGTCCATTTTCTTGCCGTCCAACCTGGTGGCAGTTCCACCCACTTCTATACCAGAGACCCCACATGGAATTGTCACATCCGCTACCCTTGTGCTCAGGTTTGAACATGGGTCCACCAGTATTAACGGAATATCCTTCAACCGCCTGGAAATGGATAAGGGTAAGCTTGCCAGTGGGTCAGAACCCACAACCATTACGGCATCAGCACCGTGCTTCAACTGCTCCACTACGGAATATTCAACACTGGATACCGGACCATTTTTTGTGAATCCGACCCTGTGAATATATCCTGTTTCCTCATGCAGATTGTGATTAAAACCCCGCATATTAAAATGACCTGCCATTGGGATAAGGAAAAAGTTTGAGAGCCGGTTCAATGTGCTCATAAATTCTGAAATGAGATCAAATTCTTCTTTAATGGAATAAACCAGCCCCAATCCAGCAAAAATTACCCCGAATTCTGCTTTTTTTAATACAGCTGCTAGTTCCAGGATGCGTTTAATATCAAAATCAAAGGATAACTTAGGTACACGACCGGCCAACCCATCCATCAATGCCCGCATGAACTCAGCATCACCACCGGGCGGGATGCAAAAGAACATATCTTTAGATATCTTTGCGGTCCTGGACTGCGTAACATCAATGCAGATGGCTGTCCTGTCTTCTTCATATCCCCGCTGCCTCAACTCACCTCTTGGAAAATATGAATACCTGGAAAGGTGGCGGGGATGAGAACTCATGGGGTCAGCACCCCAGTAGATTAAAACATCTGCCTTTTCCCTAACATCTTCCAGGGTGCAGGAAGGGACGCTGCCGTTTATTATGTCGTTAATAGTGATACCCTGACAGAAGGATGAAGTGGAATCTATGCATGCACCCAGGGTCTGTGCCAGTTCTATACCTGCAACCTGGGCCTCTGAGGTGGAATTACTCCAGCCGTAGAGCAACGGATTCTTGGCCTTTTCAAGTATCTCCGCCGCCTGGCTAATAGCATTATTTACATCAACTTCCTTTTGATCTACTGTGGACGTGGCAGCATGTTTACACCCATATACCCTGGCTTTGCCCTTAAGGCAGGCATGTTCCACCTTCTCAATCCTGTTATCTTTGATGTATACCAGAATATCTTCACATAACAAGGCGCATCCGGTACAGGTCCATGTGATCGGTTTAGTCATTTTCATCCCTCATACGAACTCAATTGCCTCGGTTGGGCACGGGTCTATGCATGCCCTGCATAATATCCTGTCCTTACCAAAACGCCTGCATTCCTCTATATTAGCAGCTTTTACTTTTCCGTTTTCGACTCTGAAAATGACCTTTCCATTTGTCGGTCCAAAACCCTTGCCGGAACCGTGAGGGTCATTGGCAACATTTACTGGGCAAGCGACTACACAGTTACCGCAACCTGAGCAGAGTTCTTCATGTATAATGAGGCCGGTCTCCTCTGCACCTTCCATAGGTTTTAATATATTTTCCAGTTTCTGCCTTGAGTCGATGTATTTATCTTCTTCCATTAGCGGCGGGCATTCGGTGTACTGTTTGGTGCGCGAAAGTAATGCTACGGCAAATGCCATGCAGGTGGATTCATTGCATTTCTTGCAATTTGTTTTTGGCAGTAATTGATATATTTCCATTGCACTTGTCATTTTATAACCACGTATTAGGAGAGTAACGAAACTTGCATAACTGTCAATCGAATATAGTTGTAGATAGTGCGGAATATAAATAAAAACTTCCTGTGGCCTGGAACGCCAGTGTCAAGAAAATCCTCCCTTCTGTCGGATTTACTTGGAGTACAATAAGTTATACTTTATGTATATCAAGAAAATGCTCACTTTATTCCTTATTTTCTATAGCCTGCAGGAAAGTATATACTTTCCTATACGTTAAAAAACAGCAGAAGTAAAAAAAAGAAAAAAAGAAACTGTTCACTTACGCTCACAGTTACTTGAGTACACAATCTTATAGATTATACACAAAAAGAAAAAACAAACTGATGTTTTCACACCAGTTTATTGATCGGATGGTTTGGATCCATTATTTCCATACCAAGATCTTTTGCAGTCTCACCCAGCATAATGTCCACTAATGCGACAGCCGGGAATACTGAAGTCACATTTTCAATAGGACCGTATAGCAGGCAGTCCGCACCTACGACCTGGGATACCAGGTTTGTCCCAATATCAGTGGGCATATAGGCTTCCTTATGTTCTTTCTTGAACTTCTTAAGCCAGTCCCATGCAGATGCCATGTTATGGAAACCGCCGCCGGTAGGAAGTCCCAAATGTCCTTTGACAGCCATGATAGACCGTATAGTAGCACCGGCACCAGAACCAGGAGGCATGGCAGCCACATCAACGATCGGGCGTGTAATGCCACATTCCTTAGCTATTTCCAGCATACCTTTTGCCTGGCCTGAACCGCCAATTTCAAGGATATCCATCTTACCTTTTACTGTGGGATCAGTAGCATTGAATGCCAGTACAATGGCAGCATCCACAGCGCTGTTTGTTACAGCCTCTATCTCTGCTTCTTCTACACTGGCATTGATAGAGTTGTGTATGGCTCTATCCGCTACGCCTATTTCAGTACAATACTCAGCAGCTACTGCTCTTACATCACCTGCTGATGAATCTATAAGAAATGCGGTTTTATCATCGATCTCAACGAACCAGTCAATGAACTTCTTAATAGCTTCAGGTGTTTCACCTACGATCTGGTTGATATAAGGCAGACCTGTCATGTCACCCATTTCCTGCTGCGTATGCCATAGGGTATCTGCTGCATTCTTATCAAAGATACCCTTATCTTCATCACTTACGATCTTATGCTTGCCATAGAACATGGTACTGATGAGAACAGTCGGATACTGTCCGGGCTGTCCGCCCATTTTGACACCGCCAAACTCAAAGACCTGCTGTTCTTTATCATATCTAAACATCTATTATCACCTCAAAGTTGAAAAATACTCTTCATTATTATTAATAAATCTGTTTCATTCATGTTGATAGCTAATAGCAGATATATCACGACGATCATTAGTCCGATACAAAGGCCATATAGTATACCAATATCCCTGCCCATCTTCGTTCCGATCTTTTGCTGCATCTCACTGTGAGTGAATTCAACTTTCTCCTCAACAAGATCCAGTTTCTTAAGAACTTCCTGGTAGTCAGACGGGTCTACAATAACTTCCGGAACTTTTTCAGTCATATTAGATCCCTCCTTGCAAGAACAATAGGCAGTCCTATCATAATGACCGCAAATAGAAATCCGAGTATAACGCCCTTAAAGCCACTTACGGTTACTCCCGAATCCAGTTTCTGGTTTCTGGCAATAAGCTGGCCTCTATATTTCATATCTTCAAGAAGTTTTTCAAATATAGCTATCGCGGGCGGATTGACCACCATAGGTACACCCTGGTCATATACATAATCATCTACATGCACCTCTTTTTCCGTGGTTTCTTCAACTTTTTCTTCAGTTGCTGCTTCTGTGGTTTCTTCAACCTTTTCTTCAGCTACTGCTTCCGTAGTTTCTTCAACCTTTTCTTTATCAGCCATATCTATACACCTCCTCCGAGAATCAGCAGTCCCAATAATCCAAGAGATAGTACTATTCCGATCATGGCACCTTCGATCTTGCCCACATACACACCGGACGCGAACTTATTCAGATTACCAATATCAGCGATATTGGTCTGGATCATTCGTGTTCTAGCCTGTATCATGGCAACCTCGGCAGCCATTGGTCTTATGCCCTCGAATTCTTCTCCTTCTTCTCCTTCTTCGGATAGCACAACAGCCATTGGCTCTACATCCAGAGCACCCGGGTCTTTACCTGCCAGTTCCTTGATCTTGGAAGTGATCTGAGCGTCATCTTCCGTACCCACCAGATCGACGGCTTCCACCTGTTCCTGGAACCGGGCAATATTTTCCTCACTCAGGTTCTCTATATATGGAATAGCTCCTACAGCACCAACGATCCTGTTCTCTTGAGTTCCGTTGGCATGTATTTTCAATATAGCATCACCGGTAAGGTGACCTTTGACCTCGGAACCGGTAACAAGTAAAAACCTGATATTAGGATTTGAAATGATATTGGCAACAAGCTTCTCGATCCCAATATTCTCTGTCTTACATGGTCCTGTAATAGATGCTCCTGCTGCAAGATGGGGTCCACCTGATAGATGTGATCCCAGAGTAGCCACAGCAACCGGACTATTAGGGTCGCCAATTTCATATTCACCTTTTAGGATAGGCCATCCTTCAGCTGGTTCTTTTTTATCAGCCATTTCAGATCCCTCCTTGTAACGCCATCATTATTGTTACCATGAACATAAGGATACATCCTCCGATAAAACCGTAGAAAATATTTGTCCATACACCTGCTGTCCTGGCAGCGTTCTTACGACCAGGGAAGCTGGTTAGGAATTCTTCATCAGGTCCCAGGGAATTCATCATATCATCTGCTATTTTATCCAGTTCATCCACCAGTGTATTGATCTCATCAAGAGAATATTCCAGTACATCATCGCGTTCTTCTGCCATGATACCTGACATTGGTTCTAAGACCAGGTGAATCTCAGGTGCAACTCTTATATGACTCATTGCAATTCCTCCTCTGTCGGAAGCAGACCTGTTCCAATGACCTTATGTGCATCTCTTTTCGTTAGATTAATAAACTTCGTAAAGTAAACAATCCATATGAGAAGACCAATTACAATGGTCAACGCCGCCGGAATTACACCTATCACCATAAGTGAAGCAACTCCCGAGAGTGCCATAATTATTCCTCCTTTTTCAACACCGACATATAGCGTCCTGTCCTGTGATTCATCAGGACCAAGACAGGCATTGAAAGGATGCAGTATTATCATTGCACCGCCAATAAAGATCAGTGCGATAAAACCGGTCTGGATAACACTTGTAAGGATAGTAATATCAGTTGCGACATGACTCTCGAAAACTAAGGTTCCTGAAATGGTTACGCATAGAGCTATCATCACAAGACAGCCTGCACCTGCAATTTCAACCATGCATCTTTCCATGATCGGTATGTTCATATTCAATATCTTGTTTGCCATAGTACCCATGATCAGGCCAATAATAGCTGCTACAATAAATGCAATTATAGGTCCTAATACTACTGGTATATTGATTACATAACAAAGTGCTAATCCGAATATGGCAGCTACAATACCCATACCCAGAGCAACCATGCCAATGGACGGTACACCTGTACCAAGACCATAACTGCATACTCTGCGTACTGCATCAGCTCCCCATACTCCTGCTAATATTGCACCTATCCCGCCAAAGAACGAGAAATATGTAGTAGTAGTTATATCGTTCAATATACTGGCAAGATATATTCCGACCAGTCCGCCTACTATTCCTAAAATAGCTACATTAGTTGCAGAGATACCTCCGCCTGCCGGTCCTCCTTCTACTGCTGACATTATATAAGACCTCCCATGATTGGAACAGCTATCGCAGCACACAATAGTGAAGCGATCAAACAACATATTATAGCTTTAGGTACTCTTTTAAATTTAGGGTCGTGGAACCCTTCGATAGTACCACCGATGTTATATGAGGCTACCACTGCATTCACATAGAATACACCTGCAGAAAATATACCAGCAAGAGCAACGATCTCAGGGTTAGGACCTAAACTAGTTTGAATTTGTTCAGGATATCCTGCATTCATCAATATGGCATAGATGAGCGATCCGCCCATTCCACCAAGTAGTCCGCCTATGACTCCGCTCACAAAGCTCACTGTAGGAATTCCATGACCTTCCGTACCTTTTGATACGTAGATATCCTGGATATCCCCGGTTATCGGATCCTTATTAACCTTTGCAGATACAGGTGGAACGCCTACGCAGTAGACATATACTAACTGACCTATGAACATAGTAACTGCGATCATGATCATAGCACCAACGGCACCGGAAACCATTACCTGAATAAGTTCAATGTTTGTAAGTCCGTCATTACCCAGCATATGATACATGAATCCGGCACTGATAAGACCGGTCAGACCGGCACCTGCAGCTAACTGCACCGTACCTGTTCCGACACCTGTTGCCTGGGCCATAGCTGCCGGAGCGCCGCCCACAGGTATGAAATGAACACCCATTCCTATTAATATGCCTCCGATCGTAATAAGTACGATTGATATCGGATCAAAAAGGCTTATAAAATCAGTCATGCCGTTGCGCCTCCTTCTTCTTCGTCCTTGTACGGTCCGTATGCATTTCTTCCGTCTACTTCAACAATCCTGTTTAAGAGTATTAATACCACAACGATTATTAATCCTGCAATGATCGCAAACCACTCGGCGTTAGCACCTGTGAATATTGTCGATCTCCAGTTATCGAGAAATACCGTAAGCCCAAGTGCAAGTCCTGTAACAGGTCCTCCGAACTTGGCACATGCCCATACATTATCCATACCATTACGCAGGCCTGCTTCGGCTCTGCGAACAATATTTCCTGAAAAAGCAGCATTCAAACCACAGCCATATGGCTGGTTCTGGAACTCTCGCTCTGCACCGTAGTGAACATCACCTGTTGATGAGCCTATTGCACCAGCGGTCACACCCCAGAATAATGCCAAAAGCGGCAGTGGGAAGGGGTGTCCCATAATAGTATTCATAATATATGAAAAAGATATTATACAGAATACTGCTATATATCCATGTGCCATGATAGCAGGAACATGTCCTATTACCATGTCCATATAGACCGGTTGTTTAAACCGGCTCTGACTGGCTGTACGTCCCAAATGAGCTGTTACCGAGAACATACCAAGTAGTATTGCACCAACTAAGGAGCCGATTGCAAGAGCAAAAAAAACTGACATACTTTCAAGTAATACAGCGGCTACTACAGCAGATGATGCACACCACAGACCATATGCCGGGGGCTCGCCTGAGATAGCTTTATTAAATATTCGATGGGGAAAGTCCATTTGAGCAGCTAACTGCACCTGGGAGTTCGGATTACTCTGTGAACCGACATCTGATTCCAGATCCTCGGCCGCACCACCAATGGTAGCAAGAGCTCCCGTCAACGCAACAATTCCCATATCGATAATTATTGGATCAGTCATCCTATTATTCATCCTCCTATACTTTTTATAATGATTACTGATGAAATTAAATTATTCATAACAAATAACTTAATTACACTAACAGTCATATCCTAAAACTAGCATTTTGACTAGTTTATAATTGATTACCAAAACCCCATATAAATGTTTCTAAATTTATATGCAGTGAACTAGTTTAAAGGTATAGGATAGCATAAATTTAATCAATTTGCTTAAAAAGTAAAACGGATTTTATAGTAGATATCCTTAATGTGAAATTGAAAAATATCACATGACCTCTGCCATGTTAATAGGTCGGTTATGTGCCTGTTTCCCACCCTTCCATATATTCGAATTGATGGGGTTTTATCTTGTCGATACTTATCCCCATAGCCTCAAGTTTCAAACCTGCCACCTTCATGTCGATATGTTGTGGCACAGGATGAACCCCGGGCGTAAGCTTGTGAGTAGCTATATGTTCCACACACATGGCCTGGTTGGCAAAGCTCATATCCATGACTTCGGCAGGGTGCCCGTCCCCGGCTGCAAGATTTACCAGCCTACCGTCTGCCAGCACATTGATGCGACGCCCGTTTATGTTGTATTCCATGATGTTGTTACGTGCTTTTTTTGTTGATGTTGCCATGGCCTTTAACTCATCGAGGTTGATCTCCACATTAAAATGACCTGCATTGGCAAGTATTGCCCCGTCTGTCATCACCTCGAAGTGTTCCCTTGTAAGTATATCCACATTACCGGTAGTGGTGACAAATATCTCACCAATGGCTGCTGCTTCGATCATTGGCATTACCCGGTAACCATCCATCCTGGCCTCCAGTGCACGTATCGGATCGATCTCGGTCACAATGACATTAGCTCCCAGACCCACTGCCCGCATTGCTGTTCCACGACCACACCATCCATATCCTGCTATGACCACGTTCTTACCAGCGACCAGCAGGTTTGTGGTACGTATTATACCATCCCAGCTTGACTGGCCGGTACCATAGCGGTTGTCGAACAGGAACTTGGTCAAGGCATCGTTTACGGCTATCACTGGTATCTTCAGTGCCCCATCCCGTTCCATGGACTTGAGCCTGTGTACACCGGTAGTGGTCTCTTCACATGCACCCAGGATATCTTGCATCATGTCCTGTCTTTCTGTGTGAAGTTTAAAGATCAAGTCCCCACCGTCATCTATGGTAATGTCGGGCTTGTGATCAAGTACCGCATCAATAGCAGTATAATATTCGTCATTGGAACAGGCATGGATAGCATAGCACCTGATATTATTCCTGGTATCCAGGGCCTGTGCCACATCATCCTGTGTGCTTAAAGGGTTACAGCCGCAAATTGCCACTTGTGCACCCCCGGCTGCCAGGGTTTCCACCAGCACCGCGGTCTTTGCCTCAACATGCAGCGCCATTCCCACAGTGTGGCCGGCAAGAGGCTGTCCTGCTATGAATTCTTCCCTGACATGGGCCAAAACCGGCATGTGATTCCTTGCCCATTCAATCTTCATGTTACCTGATTCGATCATATCTTCTGTCATTCAATTAACTCCGTAAATAGAAATATCAATTAGCTTTGGCTTTATCAGCAAGTCTACTTGCCGCAATGGAAGCTTGCTCTATTACCTTTTCCTGGTCTATTGACAGGACTATACCATCTTCCATCAACACCTGTCCGTTTACGATGGTGGTCTTCACATCCGAACCCCTTGCAGCATATATTAGATGCGATATTGGTTCATGGACCGGGGTTAAGCCTGGTGTGTGCATATCTACTAATATAATATCTGCTGCCATACCCTGCCTTAATATCCCGGCAGGAATGCCCAGTGCCTTTGCACCATTGGACGTACCCATCTTCAATACCTCTCCTGCCGGCATGGCAGTTGGGTCCATTGCATTTACCTTATGCAGCAGGGCTGCAGTCTTCATCTCTCCGAACATGTCCAGGCTGTTATTAGAGGCACATCCGTCCGTACCCAGTGCAACATTCACGCCCCTGCTTAACAGTTCAGGTACCGGAGCGATCCCTGATGCCAGCTTCATATTGCTTACAGGGCAGTGTATTGCATTGACATTCTTTTCTGCCATGATATCCATATCTCCTGCAGATAACCATATACAATGGGCAGCAAGCACATCAGGTCCCAGGAATCCGATCTCATCCAGCATGTTCACACTGCACATTCCATATTGTTCCTTCATCTGGTTCAGTTCGGCCTCGGTCTCCAGCATATGTATATGGATGCGGGCATTATCGTAAGCAGCTTGCTCCTTGACCTTTGACAGGAACTCCCGGCTGCAGGTATTGGGTGCATGGGGCCCGTACATAGTAGTAATTCTACCATCGGCGGCATTGTTCCATTGTCTCACAAACCGTCCCCCTTCCTGTAATTCGGTCTCTGCCCTAGCTTCATCAAACAGTTCTATCATACCATAAGATAAGGATCCACGTATGCCTGATTCATCCACTGCCCTGGCCGCATGGTCCATGTGGAAATACATATCAGCAAAAGCTGTGGTACCTGAACGTATCATTTCCAGGCATGCCAGCATTGTTCCGGTATACACATCATTATCCGTAAGATGAGCCTCTACCGGCCAGATATGTTCTTCCAGCCACTGTTGCAGAGGCATATCATCTGCATAGCCCCTGAATAGTGTCATTGCAGCATGAGTGTGGGCATTTACCAGCCCTGGCATAACAGCACAGCCCTTTGCACTTATGACTTGGTCCGCTTTTTGCTCTTCACGGCCTACATAGGCTACCCTATCATCCTCTATAAGGACATACCCTCCCTCAATCGGCGGGCCGTCCATAGTAATTACATAACCATCCTTGATGAGTATTCGAGACATGTAATCTGTGTTACTGTTTCAATATTCTATAAGGTTTGCCTTAGATGATTACAACATAAAAAAACACATATGCGCCGATCGGGATTCGAACCCGAGTTCATGGCTTGGCAAGCCACGGTGATAACCACTACACTATCGGCGCACAGTGGAATCAGAGGAATCCACATACGAGAATATAGTATATAGGTTTTTGGTTTGCAAAATCACACTATTTATATCTTCAACGCAGGACAATTGATTGCAACACAGGACAAACGATGCTGCAATGCAAGACAACTGATGCATTTGGCTGCATATCTTGAAATATATCCCCTCCTATTTACACCCTGATATGAGGCTTAACTCAATCCAGTTTTTTACCAGTGCATCCATGATGATGTCCATTATTTTCATCCCCAACCTGGCTGAGGAGATGGGTGCAACCTACATTCAGGTAGGCATTATAATGAGTGTGTACGGTGCATGCTTGTTCTTTTCAACCTACATTTTCAGTAAAGCGGCAGATGTATGGAACATTAAAAAACTACTGCTTTTTGGACTTGCATGCTCGGCCGTAGCTTATTTCCTGCAGATATTCGCATACGATCCATTGAGCCTTGCACTGCTGCGTGGATTGCTGGGTATATGCGTGGGTATGTATCCGGCAGCCTTTATCATGCATGTACACGGGCTTAAGCGCAGCATTGGGAAATTTAGCTCCTTTGGTGCCCTGGGCTGGGCGCTCGGGTTTTTCGGGGCAGGGTTGATAGGGGACCTTGACCTGATATTCCTTGTCAGTTCATTGATGGTGATATTATCCTTCATCATCGCAGTCCGTATGCCTGAAGTACAAGTGAATAAGATAAAAGTGAATTACTTTTCATTTTCCACAATTAAAAATAACTGGAGTATTTATCTTCCGTTCTTCATCAGGCATACAGGTGCAGTTGGATGCTGGACCATTTTCCCGCTGTACATGGTCAGCCTGGGAGCGGATAGGTTCTGGATAGGACTGCTATTTGCTATAAATCCAGTAGTCCAGTTCTTAATAATGCGGCGGTTGGACGGCTGGAACATGGAACTTGTAGTAAAGGCTGGATACCTGTTGTCTATACTGGCATTTATCACCCTGGTTCCTGCCACTATTTATTACCACATCATACCCAGTATGTTCCTGGTAGCCATATCCTGGTCATTCCTGTTTGTGGGTTCCACTGAACTGCTCCTCATGCGCAATAAGGATAAGGCGACATCGGCTGGATATATTAATTCGGTGATCGCCCTGTCCATGATAACAGGGCCTTTGCTTGGGGGCACCCTCTCAGGCATGTTCGGGTTCACTGCAGTGTTCTTTGTCGCTGTAGGACTAAGCTTTGTTAGCCTGATGATATCCTTTACCAGTCTAACTCACCGGCCTGTTCATGATTGAAAAGAGAATGAGACATATTATCATGCAGTATAGGATTTGTATTTGATTAGCTCATGCACCATTTTTGCCAGAGTAGTTGCTCCGGTTCTTCTAAATCATTTTTGCCCTGTAACCTCCAGTCAGCCAATAAAGATGCAATATGCTGATAATTCTTAACCTCATTCTCTTAAAGGGAAAAAACCTATGATCCTTCCTAGAATAACATGTTCTTGCATCGCTCACCCACAAAGATTATTTACCGGTTCCATTCCAGGATATGGCAGACATGTGTACCAGCACACATCATGGGAAATACGTCTACCGTAAACGTGGTAT
>Ga0255373_1002_pt1 | contig 87704 bp, 93 predicted proteins | sample ANMaggSeSYBR01E5_FD_182093 | JGI IMG/M metagenome (GOLD analysis project Ga0255373, IMG submission 182093) | Sediment cell enrichment communities from methane seep in Santa Monica Basin, California, United Staets - ANME aggregate JGI... | ecosystem: Environmental > Aquatic > Marine > Cold seeps >... | reverse complement strand
CGTTCGATTTTATTCCAGTAGATTGTATCAAGTACCAGAGACGGGAAATATATATTTCAAGGCCAAAGGTGTTTTTCAACCTTCTTTTTGCTTTTCTAAGGGATAATCCATCTTCGATTGTCAGTTCAAGTAGATAACGCTGTCCATCTTTCGTTATTCTGCCATAAGGTATTTTAAGATAATTCAAGCTTGGCAAAAAAACTGTTCGGCACTCAGAACAAATGTGCATTTGACGGATAATTTTAGCCTTATCTCCAGTGATGGTTTCCAATATGTTACTGGTCCAACCGTTTTCAGTTATATATTCAGTTCCATGTATTGGACATGCCGGATTCAGTAGTGCTAACCTACCTTTTGCATTGATTTGACAATCACTATCAATCTCCAGAGTTGTTGATTTTTTGTTTTGGTCTGGGTTATTGACCAGTATAGTGTTTTCTACAATATCACTGATTGTTGGTATTTTCCCATCAACAAAATTGCTAAATACTGACTGAGCAGCTTTCACTTTTGTGTTTAAACTATAGATGATATTTATCATAATTAGTATGTATTTATCACTATAATATATAAATGTTTTAATTGAAATAAAATGAAATAGAAGGTATTTAAAATATTCAGTGGAAATAAGGGCATATATTACGAAATATATGGATGTTAAATGTCATTTTCAGAAAAAGGTAGAATTACTATGGTTATTACTAAATCAAATACTCATTTAGAATTATAAAAGATATAAATAAAAATATTGTACCAAACCGATTAAGTCCACATCTTATATTAAATTATTCTGTGTGATCCTGTTTTGATGAAGTTGAAAATCAAAGACTTTAGAACGATCTCCAATAATGGAATAGAGATCTGGAACAGGACATTCGGAGGTCATTATAATGACAGGGCATATTCTGTCCAACAGACCCTTGATGGCGGCTTTATCATGGCAGGTGTTAGACGTTCACTGCATGGGAATGGGTACGATTGCTGGCTGGTAAAGACAGATGCTGAAGGAGTGGAGATGTGGGGCAGAACGTTTGGACATTATGAGGATAACAGGCCTTATTCTATCCTGCAAAGCCCTGACTGCGGTTATATAATCGCAGGTAAGACCGGGTCGTCGGGAACTGGGTCCTATGATATGTGGCTGGTCAGTACCGACCCTGACGGATATGTGCAATGGGAGATGGCCTTTGGTGGGACTGGTCAAGATGATGTGGCCAGATCTGTCCTGGTGGCTCCTGACGGTGGCCTGGTTGTAGCCGGTGACAAAGATTGGTTCAGTGAACAGGGCACCGATTTCTGGCTGATAAAGCTTGGCGGGATTCCTGCTGAACCTGAAGATGGGGATACACCAACTGATGGTGGGGTTCCTGTTAAACCTGAAGGTGGAAATGCACCAACTGATAGTGAACCGGTACAGACTCCGGATATGCCGGGTTTTGGTGCAGCAGTGGCGGTTATAGGCTTGCTGTTTTGGGTGGGTTTGGTTGGGCGGCAATGAGTCATAATGACAATGGAATCGTGAGAAAAGAAGTTTGAAAAATAATTACTTAATATAAATCAATTGAAATTAAGGAGATGAATAAATTGGATGACAAATTAAAAATGAAGAAATTATTGAAAATTTCTATTTCAATAATTTGTATCGTTTTTATTTCTGGCTGTACTGGTGAGTATAACGCAGAAATAGAAATTAAAGAAATCGAGGATATTGGCAACGGTACATACTTTGAAATAACTGATGATGAGTTAAAAGAATATCCTGAACTTATAAGATCAATAAGTGGTGAGGGACGTACATTAAGTTCAGATGAATTCGAAAGGTTATCTGATTTTTTTAGAATGAAGCATCGTGAATATTTATTTAGTATTGACATGAAATTTGAAAATAATTTAAATGATAACATTATCGATGCTGAATTAATGAACACGTTCGAATCTAATGGATTTCCATTGTCTGAAAAGTATTCCATCACTACAAGGGAAAAAAATAGCTTATATGATAGCTGGTTCATAAAAAATAAAGCTAACAGTCCTGAATATGTTATTTGGGAAATAAACGATGAGTTAAAAGTTTATAAAAGTGGATATATTGAATATCAATTCACCAAAATAGGGGAACAATATTATGAAATTCAATTTGTTGTAACCTGACTGATAGTTTTATATTTCAACTAAACACACGGATGGACTAAAGTGCAGATACTCGAAGACATTTTAGAAAAGAGTGAACTAACTGAAGTAAACGCTGAAGAGTTAAGCAGTCTTATAAAGAAATCCATACGTGAACATCATGATTACAATTTTTAATATATAAGGAGATTAATATGGAAATAAATAGAGAAATATCTTATGATAAAAAAGTAATAAAGAAATATCGGGGTTTTTTAGGTTTTTTTGGATTTTTGGGGTTTTTAGGCATAACCTCGAATGATCCTCTTGGATACCTTTGGTTCGGTTGGTTTTCATGGTTCATTTGGTTTAAACATTTTTTAAAATAAAAAAACGACATAAGAACCTCTTATTATTGTCGGATGATGAATATGTGATTAGATATGTTTTCAATTAAAATAAGATTGAGTAATATCATAATAGTGGCTGGAATAGCGATACTGTCCCTCTTTCTGCTTGCTGGCAACGCAAGTGCAGATCCACCTCCGGCAATCCTTAAGATAAACGGGAATGAACAGATTTCCGGAATAGGTAGTTATTGCTGGAAGGTAGAAAACGAGACATATTCATTATGTGCAGATACTATTGGCATTATAACACCAGCAGAGCCTTTGCTTACCCGGTCACCGTTTACAGCACATCTAACTCTCCTCCTTCAGGAACCCCCGGAAGAGTTAGGATTTAGTGCTACCCGAGTCACGGATGATGATGAACTTAAAGAGGCTGTAAATGATGTTCGAGCGTGGCGTTTCGAAGGGAACAGGGGGAATTGGTATAAGCTGCCTTCAGAGCGTGAGCTGGATATAAATCTTTCTCTTGAGCCCGGGCTTTACGTTTTGAACGTGGGTGCCAAATGGAAAGATATAGGTTCAGTAACCTACGGTTTCCTGGTGCAGGTAAATGATCCGGAAGCCGAAGTTACAAATAATGTTAGCTCTGGCGAAAAGACTGCCGGATTTGAGGTTTTTCTGGCAATAATGACACTTTTATTAGTAATTGTAATCAGGCGAAATAGGAGAAAATAACTATAAACTAGCAATAGAAGATCCTCCAATCCTGATATAATGGTTTAGGCAAGAAAAGGCATCACAATGAAGATCAAGCAATTCCAATAGTTATGATAATATCGAAACGACCTTTAGGGGTGACAATATTAGCAATATTGGCATTTATCGGTGCAATAGCAGGGGTTTGTAGTTTAATCGTTCTTCTTTCAAGCGATATGTATCTTCATATGACATCATATTTCCTGCGAATCATATGGATTAGGTCTATAATCATGGCAATACTCCTCCTATCGCTTGCTTATGGATTTTTGAAGGGATTACGGTGGTCTTGGTTTTTAGGTATGATCATGCTCGTAATTGGGATCATTTTGCAGGTCCGTGGAATGTTGATCTTTTTTGGTACTTTATCCTCGTATCCAAGTCCAGGTGAAATCTTTATGCCATACATTATTGTGGCGCACATTATCCCTTTAGTGATCTATGGGCTAATTATATTTTATCTTACAAGACCTCACGTGAAAACCTATTTTGGCATCGGTCAGACGGGCGACATTACTTCCATAGTGAAAGAAAGCAAAAGAACAATAGTTTTCATTGTCGCTGTACTTGTTATAATCGCAGGAATATGTATTTGGGGATTTACGCCATCAGGTGATATTAATATAATCAGTGTTTCGCAAACACCGGAGAATCCACAACCAGGAGATACGATAACGGTTATTGCAGAAATATCTGGTGGTTCTCCGTTTTTGGGGGTTAGTGCTTCTTTGCATTCTTCAGGACGTATGGACGGAACAGTGACTTCGATTGACAATAATAAGTATTCATTCACATTTTCCTATCCTTTTGAAGACGGCACAGAAAAATGGTATGTGATAAGAGCAGGAGATAAGATTTCAGAGGTATACATTCTTCAGGTAGGTCACGTTGAAAGAAGTAACATAACTTCTCTTGCCATTACAGATGTTATACAAACGCCTGAAAAGCCAACAACAGCAACTTTTTCTGTTGAGATAAGCGCAAAAGTTACAAGCAATGTCACCATATCGGAAGTAACATTAGAACATATGCGATTTTCTAAACATGGTGGTAGTGGTGGTGGTTACGGCACCATGCAGCCCAATGGAAACGATACATACGAAGACAGTATTCATTCACAGTATTATGAATCTGGTACCCAGATATTTTTCAGAATAACAGCCAAAGATGAATCGGGCAATACTGGTGTGACGCCTGTTTATACGTTTACGTTGTAGTGTCCACAGACATGTTGCAGAGCAGACATGCGTTCAAGTCATCTTAGAAATGGATGCCTCGGAATTTATTCCGAGTGTGGGAAGGTTGGGGCTCTGCCCGGGTGCCCCTCCCGATCTCTTCTTAACACGTCATTGTGGCATGGGGGCTGGCAGGCGCTTTTGCGGTGCCTCGTGGATACATGGGGAGCGGTGCCCGGAACTCATCAGCTTAATCCTGTGGTCTGTGAGTGTGGTGAACATGCGCCAGTTTGAACTGTGGGAGCGTTTCTTCGCAAGTATTACCGCACGGTGCTGGTATCCCTGCACGTCCACGGCGGCTCATCCCCCTCTCGATCCAACACTGGTGGAATTAATAATCGACGTCTTGCGCTTCCAGTCGGGATTCTTTCTCTAAAGTCTGCACTTAAATCGTCAAGAGGACGCATTCCTCCGCACCTACCAAGTTTTGCGTTTTATTGTTAGATATCACACTTCACCATAAAGCCTTTCGACTAATCAAAGTGTTTAAGTATTATTACTCTATCTATGTAATCATATGCGTCTATTAATCGACAGCCACTTAACAAAAGGTGGTAAACAACATGAACAAGGCGAAGCGATGAGCAGGAGGAATAAAAAAGATGGAACATAAAATCAAAATACTGATAATCGGTGTAATGATAGCAGCAATCACTTTCGGCGTGATAATCGTAGGAATTATTTTAGGAGGATTCTCACTTTTCTACTTTACTGTACAAGAAGAGAGCGGCGGTAGCATTTCAGAAGATAGTGGCGTACGCATTTCTTATGACATAGTTTGTACACAGGGGGCAACAGACAACCTCACTGGAATGGAGAGCGTAAAGGTACACGGGACGGTCTGTAACACAGGCAATGAAGAATTGAAGAACTTAACCGTGACTGTGATATTTACAGACACCGCACACGACAGAGAAGTTAGAAAAACGGTGGTAGAATGTGTAGATCTGCTTCCGGATGGCGCGGTATCAGTAGAATTTGATGCAGAGTATTTAAGAGAGTTGACTATACCAAAAACATCAGTAGATAAGACGATTCAGGTTAACTGGATAGAAGACGGGGAATTAAAAACCTTGACCACATGAGATCATGCACCGGCAGCAGAAGAAGAAAAGAAAGAAGTGATGCGAATTGCTGAAGAATGAATCGTGAAAGACTATAAAAAAATAAAAAGTGAGAAAATAATTATAAAGGGGGTGAAAAAGAAATGGTAAAAAAGCCTTGGGTTGCAGCAGTCCTGAATATTATTCTTTCTGGACTGGGATATATCTATGTTGGTAAAAGAAAATTATTTGGTGCGCTGCTTTTGGTTGGAGAACTTTTAACTTTTGTTTGGATTTTCACAGATCCTGCCGCACTTAGCTTAGCCACCAATGTATGGGTAAATCTTGCAGGTATTTTATGGATAGCAGCATTAGCTATCGATGCGTATAGAGATGCTAAAGAAGCATAAAATGCTTAGCGGTGGAACTCAAATCGCTTCGCAATTTGCCCTGACGGGAGACATAACAGCAGATAAACGACTTCGCTATCGCTTCGTCCAAAGTTTGCTAACGCAAACCTTCGTTTATCCGCGATACGTTATATTCAATTTGCCCCCTCGCTAAAAAGAAATATAATGGGAAGTGCCCGCTTAATAAACAAATATTTAAATAATCTAATTTAATACTAAATCTATGACAAGAAAGCCCCCTTCTTCATCCTTGCAAACAAGTACTGTATATTCCATAATCTTATCTCCTATTGTATTAATATCTGGAAATCTTCCACAGTATCGATCTCCTCATTCGTCATCCTGCGCACCAGTTCCAGGCCTATGCGCCCCATCCAGCAATCGCTGAGAAATTCCCTTCTCCGGCGTTTTGCATATTCCCAAAAGCGTCCTGCTAAAACATCACCTTCGGCAACCCCACCATCTTGACCAAACATTACAATTCACCACCAATCCGGTATGGCTACGATTTGATGCATGTTGATATTTTAATTGTTTGGATTTAGTGTGCCAATCTTTTTCTAAAAACCATGAAAAGCTAAAGATATTAGTAGCATGAGATTAACAAATAGAAGTATGAATACAGTCAAAACCCACACACTGCATGCTCACTTTGACGGAAAAGTTCTAAGACCGGAAGAGCCACTTGATCTGAAACCCAATGTTCGTTATCGTATTACTATTGAGGATGAAGAATCAATAGCAAAGCAGAGCATTTGGGAAGTACTTAGTGAATTTTCCGGGAAAATTGACGGACCCAAAGATTGGTCTGAAGAGCACGACCATTACCTGTACGGCACACCAAAACAGCAAAAAAGGCAGTAGCATGAATGCAGATCGTTTTTTCATGGATACAGCATATGTACTGGCATTACTCAATCAAAACGATAAATATCATGATCAAGCCAAAGCGATACTTCCATCAACGCGTATTGCAGATGAAGTGTGCATAACAGATGCAATATTGATTGAAATTGGTAACTCGCTGGCACGTTCCAACCGTTCTGCCGCAGTTGCTTTTATAAACAGCTTATACAGCACTCACAACATCAATGTCATTGCTGTTGAAAATACACCGCTGCATCGTGCGATAGACCTGTATCAAAAACGGGATGATAAAGAATGGGGGTTAACAGATTGTATATCATTTATTGTAATGGATGATCAAGGTCTGAGAAATGCATTAACATCAGATGAGCATTTTCAACAGGCTGGTTTTAGAGCACTATTAAGAGAAGATATTACGCTTATAAAATGAAGGACTAAACTTTAAAGTCAACAACATTCCCTTCCCTTCCTTCTCAGCATAGCCCTATAAGCCCAAAGCGCCGTAGGCTTATGCCTTGCAATAAACAACCCCACCTTAGCAGCCTGCACCAGCGGTGTTCCCTTAAGAGATGACAGGTCCCTCCCGGCAAACACCGACAGCACAGTATCGATCTCCCCATTTGTCATCTTGCGCACCAGTTCCAGGCCCATGCGCCCCATCCAGTACTCGCTTGCAAACTCCCCTCTCCAGCGTTTTACATATTCCCGCAATCTCCCAGCCGTTACATCACCTTCAGCAACTGCAGCCGCAGCCACCTCACCGCATATCTGCCCGGCCCGCATACCGTAGCCAATACCGCTCTGGCCAGCCGCCCCGCCCGCTACCATAAACCCATCCACGACCAACTGGTGCGGGACCGTGGCTATGGGGTCACCCCCTGTATGTGTGGCAATTATCTCGATATCATCGATATCATACCCCTTCATCCTGGCGAACATCTCAAGCCACCGATCAAAGAAAGCAGAAACATCCCTACCGTGACGCCTGACATATACTCCCAGTGTGGCCAGGTCACCCCCGGCTGGTGAATAGGTGGACTTCCAGCCCGGTGAATGGTCCCCTAAATAATATTCGAACATATCAGGCTCACCGATACCGGGTGCCCTGACCTCCGCCTCCATCGCCCAGGCAATATCTCCAGGATACCGTGTGGTCTTAAGCCCCATCCGGACCGCAGTCTTTGACTCTATACCGTCGGCCGCTATTACCAGTTTTGGGAGAAGGATACCATCAGATGTACTTACCTTTAATTGGGACTCGGCCCGCATCACTAAAAGAGCTTCCGTGCCAGTAAGCACATTCACCCCTGCTTTTAAAAGTTCATCCCTGTAATGCCTGTCAAACCGCTGCCTGTCTATGTAATATCCAGGGGTCTCGATCTCGATAGCGATACCTCCGGGTGAGATTATCTTCATACCCCGCAGCCTGTTAAGTACATACTCATCCAGGATCGGCTCGAAGCTACGGTCCATCATGAACTTGAAAAAGGTATTTGCGGGATGGGGTGGATGTCCTATATCCTCCTTACGGTCCAGTAGTGTCACACTTGCCCCCTGCAAAGCCGCACTTCTGGCAGCCATCACCCCGGCAGGACTGGCACCGATCACCACAATACTGGAATTCTCATTCAATTGCTAACCACTCCGTATTACCAGATAAAAGGATATCCGGTGGACTTAATAAATATCATGAGCAGTACATCGATAATCAGGGAGCCGAACATCACACCCCTGTACCTGGAACCTTGCAGGAATAACTGACCCCCCCTCTCAGGGAGAGGATTTCTGATAAAATCAATGGACTGCAACAGTATCCAGCCGCCGCCGAATATAGCACCTGCAAAATATAACGGACCCAGTTGGGCGGTATACCATATAACCAGGGATGCTGCAACACCTACTAACCAACACATGAATATGAACTTCGAAGTTGCAGGTACCCCGAACGTCACTGGCACGGTTGGTGCGCCTTTGGCACGATCCCCTTCCACATCCCGTGCCACGCCGCTAAGTGTAAAGCCCCAGTCTGTAACACAGATCATTGCGCCGAAGAATAGCGCAGAGAGTGGCAGCAGCACACCATCGTCAGGCGCATACGAGTGTACTAAGCCGAGATTGAGCACCCCTGCAGGATCGAATGCAAGCCAGACACCTATCGGGACCAACCCGTATGAGATGCCAACAGGAACAAAACTCAGGAAAGTGGACCGTTTTGCCACACTTGAATAAAGGGTAATAACGCCCGCAGCTATAATAAAAACAACCAGTGATTCAGGATTCAGGAAGGCAGCAACGGTACTGGCGATCACCATCAGTACAAGGGCATAGGCCAGTGCATTTTTACGGCTCATCCGTGAGGATGGCAGAGGCCGGTTCGGGAGATTGATCTTGTCGATATCCACATCGCAGTAATCATTGAAAACATAGGAACTGGTAATTGCAAAATATGCACCCACAACTGCCAGGATGAACGGGAATAAGGGTGGCATACCTCCGCTGATGAGATAGGCTGCGAGCAGGGCACTGGCAGCCGGAAGTGCCAGGTCCATATCAGCTATTTCGGGTCGCAGCATATCGATATACGCTCGTACCATATTGCGGTTTCCACTATTGGTTGACGTTGGCATAAGTATCACGTTATTTAAGAAATACAGGATGCCCTGTAGATTTGTGTTATACTATATCACCATTTATATTAAATGATGATTTCAGGTTCTATGCAACAATATACTATAAATGCATATTATTATTGCTATTGTAATTGCATGGAATCCGGGAATTTTTCCACCAGCATTTGTGTGATCGGGTGTACCTTGTGTATCATTGGAATTATCATGTGTTTGTGTATGTATGGGTGTTGGCTCTGCAAGTCCGGGTTGGTAGTACTGGTAAACAGGGGAAAAAGTAACAATATCGGTATCCTCTCCCGAGTATATCCCGGATACTTTCAGGCTGAATATGACAGTTTCGTTAGACCCGTTTGTGCTGGTATTGTAATAAAAAACTTCATTATTGGATAAAATGCCTGATTTGACCACAATATTATTAAGTTTTAATTGCACCCAGCCCCGTTCACCACTCTGGTCAACACTTTTAAGTGTGAATGAATAATCCTGGTAAAAGGTCCAGGTCTGGCCTGTGGACAGATAAAAGCCAGTGCCGTTGAACAGCACCTCCTCATGTGCCTGGATGCCTGGGGCAAAAGCCAGTATAAGTAAAATGATAACGATAATCTGCCAGCCGGTTCTCCTGATTTTCATAGTCATACCTGAAATGTTGTCTAAATGTAAATATTTTTTGTATGAATGATATTATATGAATGATATGATATGAACAGTATTGCACACCAAAACGTTTAATTGTGGTCACCAAGAAGATCAAACGCAACTTATTGAGCATGTACGCTACTGCCCTTTCCCAAACCGCTTTGTTAGCCACTTCTCGATCTCGATCACAAAAAATCCCGGAAGCGCAACCAGGATCATGAGTCCCCACCAGTCGAGCGGCAGGGGTGCTGTTTTGAGCGGATTGAACCCGATATAGGGGGGAGCATAGACAATTGCAAGTTGTGCTAAAATAGTGATCACTATACCTGCAAGCATCCATCTGTTTGAGAAGGGACTGAACGTGAATGCGGATTCTGTTATCGAACGTGCGGTAATGACGTAACAGATATGCACCAATATTACTGTTGTGAACGCAGCGGTCTGCGCCTGTGTGAGCAGGTGATCGATCTCAATATCCGTGTTCAGGGTTCCATCGATCGCAGGCATCCCGTGGTAGTAGTACATCGCAAACCCTGATATCGCCACCACAATAGAGATCAATCCAACTTTCTTGAAGAACGGAGGATCTGTTATACGTTCATCCATATCCCTTGGAGGTTTTTTGAGCAGATCCTTCTCCATCGGTTCTTTGATAATTGGCAGCGCGAGTGCTACCGCAGCTAAGAGATTGATCCAGAGTATCTGCACAGGTTCAAGAGGAAGGCGGTCGTGGAAGAGTATTAAAAATGGGGACAACAGGATCGCACCAAGAACCAGCAGAGCCTGTCCGCCATTTGTCGGGAGCAGGTATAAAATAACCTTTTTAATATTGTTGTAAACATACCTTCCCTCTTCCACCGCAGCAACGATCGTTGCAAAGTTGTCATCTGCAAGGATCATGTCAGATGCCTCCTTGCTTACCTCGGTTCCGGTTATCCCCATAGCAATCCCAATGTCTGCTGCCTTTAGTGCAGGTGCATCATTCACGCCATCACCTGTGACTGCTACGACGTGTTTATGTTTTTGCAGTGCCTTTGTGACCCTGAACTTGTGTTCAGGTGCTACCCGTGCATATACCGATACATCTTCCACGATATCATACAGTTCATCATCACTCATTTTCGATAAGTCATCCCCGGTAATCACCCTGTCTGCATTGATCCCGAGTTTGCAGGAGATAGCTTTCGCTGTTATTGCATAATCTCCTGTCATCATCACAACCCGTATTCCTGCACTCCTGCATTTTCTTACCCCTTCTATTGCCTCATCTCTTGGCGGGTCGATCATCCCCTGGATACCAAGAAAAACCATATCCTTCAGGTCGCTTTGATCAAGTGATCTTTTATCAGTTATCTTATATGCCATGGCAAGCAGCCTGAGTGCTTCTTCTGCCATCTCATCTGCTTTTTCAAGTATATTTCCCTTGTTTATGGGTTCGATGCTTCCATCTACCATCCGGGTCTGGCACATATCCAGGGCCCGCTCAGGTGACCCCTTCACAAATATTATCTGCTTTTCACCCATTTCATGCAGCGTAGCCATATATTGTTTCTCAGATTCAAAGGGTATTTCGTCCAGCCGCAACCATTTGCCTTCGATACCTGCTTTCATTGCAGAAACCAGCAGTGCGCCTTCGGTCGGGTCTCCGATGATAGAATATCCATGTTCTTCCACAATACTCGCATTATTACAAAGATAACTTGCTCTTAATGTTCCAATAAACTCTCTACTCATATGGGATGGAGTAAATTCGCCTTTTGGCTCGTATCCAACCCCACTTACCGTGTAGTTCCTTTCACCTGAATATATCCGCGATACTGTCATCTGGTTCTTGGTGAGCGTTCCGGTCTTATCCGAACATATGACACTAGTGCATCCAAGGGTCTCTGCAGCAGGCAGTTTCTTGATAATTGCATTCTTTTGCGCCATCGCGGTCACACCGACTGCCAGTGCCATCGTTACCACTGCAGGCAGTCCCTCCGGTATCGCAGCGACTGCCAGAGACACAGATGCGAGAAACGCATACATTAGATCGTACCCGAACCATACTGCCAGTATAAAATTAAGACCCGTGATTAAAAGAATTGCAATAACAAGGAACCTGGTGAAGTCTGCTAATCTCCTTGTGAGCGGTGTTACAATCTTCTCTGTTTCCTGTATCAGTTTTGCGATCCTTCCAATCTCTGCCTGCTCCCCGGTCCCGACTACAATACCGGACCCAGTTCCTTTTGTAATGAACGTGCCACTGAAAACCATGCACTTTTGGTCCGCAATTGTTGCATAATCCATAACCGGGTCTGTGTGCTTGGTCACAGGTACGGACTCTCCTGTGATGGCTGCTTCATCTGCGCTCAGATTCCGTGCATAAAACAGCCGAATATCTGCAGGAACTTTATCCCCGCCTTCCAGGATCACGATATCCCCTGGGACCAGTTCCCTTGCTGGTATGACTTTCTTATTATTATTCCGTATCACAGTGCACTCAGGTGCTATCATCTTCCCAAGCGCTTCTACCGATGCCTCAGCTTTTCCCTCCTGGATAAAACCGATGATCGTGTTTGCAAGAACCACGGCAAGAATAACCACAGTATCTATCAACATATCCGCACCTTTCCACATATAAAGAGCACTTGTGACTGTGGCACTGGCGAGTAGAATGTAGATGAGCGGACTGTTGAACTGCATCAGGAATCGAACAAGCGCACTGCGTTTCTTGAATTTCAGTTCATTGTATCCATAACGTGCAAGTCTTGCTTTTGCCTCATCCGTGGTCAGTCCTGAAGGTTCTGACTGCTGGGTTTCGAAAACCTGTTCCACAGATAGCTGATACCATGTGGTTTCATTTGACGATACGGTTTTTTTCATTGTTCTCCGATTTTATATGACGCTATGTAACTAAATATATATGCCCGTAAAATAATTGGAACCACCAAAACATAGCTGCCTCCATAAAATAATTTACAGGCCAACGTTTAAGTTTAACAACATATCACGATTAACAACACACTAACCAAAGGAGACAATAACTTGGGATACAAAACGCTCTTAATAATTGGCATTGGTGGATTCCTGGGCGCTACGTCGCGTTATTACCTGACAGGATTGGTCAAACATGAGAATTTCCCATACGGAACACTTCTGGTCAACTTTATCGGGTGCCTGGTCCTGGGATTTTTGATATTCTCAAATTTATACCAGGGATATTTTTCTGATTCGACAAGGAATTTTATAGCTATAGGACTTCTGGGCTCATTCACCACCATGTCAACATTTTCATACGAAACGGTAAGTTTATTCAATGAATCCAATGTGATGATGGGGTATGGGAATATCCTGATGAATATAGTGTTGAGTATTTCTGGAATTTACTTTGGCAGGTTCATTGTAACGTCATTGAGCATATAAACTCAATGCATCAATCTTTTATTGTTGGTAGTTGCTGTTTTTTACTTTTATTGACCTGGATAACAAATTTTAGCAATATAGGAGAGACAATGACCGATACCACGACCATCAAAACAATAGCCGAAAACACCTCATCGGTAATGATCCCCATATCCTTTCCCACTGCTATCACCACCAGTTCCACACCAGCCCTTGGCATCATGCCAATACCGAATATCAGGCTGTCATGAAACTCGAACCCGATAAGCTTTGACCCAACGAAACCGCCGATAAGTTTTCCAGCCAGTGCCAGCACGATTACCAGTACTGTGAATAAACCAGCCGTCTGCACCCCACCCAAATTCATCGACAACCCGATAAATGCAAAGAAGATGGGGACAAATATCCCGTAAGCCAGTCCGCTCACTTTATTCTGCACACTCTCGATCTTTGCAAAGGGAATATCCGAGAGCAGTGCCCCGCCAATGAACGCCCCGATGACCGCATGCAAGCCAAAAACTTCGGCAAGGTATGCAGAGAATAGCGCTACCATGACCACGAATGCAAAGATGCCCTCTTTCACATGCATCCTGTGGACTAAGTTGAAGAGCCAGGGATAAACCTTGAGACCCATAAAAGTAATGATAAGCATGAAGCCTGCCAGCTTGACCACGATCAACAATAATTGCATGCCTGAAGGCAGTTGATTCATGGTGGCTATTGTGACCAGTATTGCAAGTATGAATATCCCGATAATATCATCAAAAATGGCAGATGTGAGCATTACCGAGCCCGGTCTGCTCGAAAGATATTTCAGGTCTATGAGGGTCTTGACCACTACCCCTATACTTGTGAGACTGAATGCCACACCCATAAAAAGGCTCGCTAAAAACCCAAAACCAAATGCCTGGCCAAGTAAATATCCAAGCAGGAAAGGTATGGCCATACTAAACATGGTTGGAGTTAGCGCTAACCTGGATGCCTTTCGCAGTTCATTAATATTTACTTCCATGTACCCGGCAGTGAATAACATGAAGATGGCACCCAGCTCAGCCAGGAATGAAAGCACTTCACCACCTGGTTCAAACCACAGCAGACCAAGGAACACTCCTGCAAATATCTCTCCGAGTATACTGGGAAATCCTGCGCGTTCAATAATCTCTCCAAAGACCTTTGCCAGGAACAGGATCAGCAGCAGCAGGAGTATATGCTCCACCATTCAGCCTCTTTTTTTTTGTATACTTCGGATATTATGCTCTTTTTTGAAATGATGCCTACCAGTTTATCGTTTTCTACTACACAAACCCTGTTGATATGGTGTTTTAACATCATATCAGCGGCATCTTGCAGGTTTGCATCAGGGGAAATGGTTACGGGGTGAGGTATCATTATTTCTTTGGCACTTTCACCCAGTGACCTTACTGCCGCCATGTGGGTTTGCTTTGTGCAGTGTATGTGGTGGAACATTATGATTTCCAGCATAATGTCCTGGTCGATGATGCCTTTGAGTTTTCCTTCATTATTTACGACAGGATATGTGTTGAAGTGGTATTTATCGAATAATTCAAATATATGCTCGACTGGATCGTCCTCTTTTACTGCTATAACATCCTGTGTCATGATGTCTTTAATGAATATGTCTGAGTAGTTTTCTGGCATGGGAGATACCTCTCTCAATTTCGGTCTTGTACTTTTGATTTTATCATTATTTTTTGTCTATTAATGCTTTTGTTTGGCCTTAAATTGCTTGCCTGTGGCTGAAGAAGATGTGGACTCCGTTAAAATTGAAAGAAATAGCAAACAATGAGCATCCTCCCTGATGCTTACGGTCCTCTGGTCTGAGGTTTGTAACTTTGAGTTTTCATTTCATAAAGCACGAAGTGCAATCAAATAAAGGAATTTATGAGGTCGCCGATGGAAGTATTTATAAAAAATAGAGTTTATTTTAATTATATTATGAAAGATTGGAATACACTGTACAAAGAAACGGGAATAGTACAAAAAAAACCGTCAGAAAAAGTAATAGACGCTATAAATTTTTTTAATCGTGTTGGCTCAAAAAAAATTCTTGATTTAGGCTGTGGCACTGGAAGGCATACAACACTTTTAGTGAAAGAAAATTTTGAAGTATATGGTTGTGACAATTCTGAAGATGCTTTAAAAATTATTAAAGAGATTTTAGTTAACAATGAATTTAGATTATGTGATATGACTAAACTTCCATATGAGGATGAGTATTTTGATGGAATTATATGCTATCAAGTGATACAGCATGGAATAATTGCTGATATAAAAAAATCAATCTCTGAAATGTATCGTGTATTGAAGAAAGGAGGGTATTTATTTTTAGTGGTAATATCAACAAAACATCCAAAATTTCAAACGGGTGAAGAAATAGAACTAAATACTAAAATTAATACTGATGATATTGATGGATATATGCCCCATCACTTTTTTTCTGAATTAGAAATGAGGGAGTTATTTAGTAAAAATGAGATAATTAAATTAAATCATTTTGAGGGACAAAGTGAAATAAATCCTTCAAGTAGAATGGCTTCTTGGGAACTATACGCAAGACGACCCCCTTTCTAAGAAAACACAAACTCAATTGAAACTAACATTGAAAAATTCCTGTTAGTTACGTCACTAGTTATGAATAAAGTTGAGTTCTGGCGACCTGCAACCGCAGAGTTTGGATTTTGGCCGCCCTTTCAGGAAAATATGTCAAAAGTTGCGACGGCACACCCAACTGCAGCAGAGCTTCGGGGTATAGTTATTAAGATCTCTACATAAGTATTTCGCAAGTATAGTATCTCTGAATAACTTAACAACTTTCTTCAGTTTCATTTATTTCTCACCGAACTCAATTTTCCATCAATCTAGTGTCAAGTCAACCATATAATGTCGCTAGATATATTATCTGACACTGTTCCATTTCCCAGTTATTATTAAGACGCAGATTTACACTGATTTACGCAGATTTAAGGTTGCATCTGCGTAAATCAGTGTAAATCTGCGTCTAATAGTATCCCCTTCAAATTAAATGGTAATTAATCATAGTGCTCTGAATTTTGAGACACAGATTACACTGATTACACAGATTGATAGTGGTTGTGAAAATCAGTGTCTACATTAATCTTGCATTTGACCATACTTTTTGAAGTTGATACGTCTAATATAATTATTGAACTAATTTTATTTTAGAATTGTGCCCTATGCCCTTCATAATCTGACACTTGAAGGTTGACTCGACAACAGCAATTCCCGTTATGGTTGTAAACGCATGCAAGCGAAGGTTTGTTTACTTACCATTTCGTAAACATTTTATGGTATTGCATGCTTCTACTCGCTACATCACAAGGAAAATCAAAGACGAGCGGCGGTATAATTTCAGACAGCTTGGATGAAAACAAAATAAGAGACCGGGAATAGCTGACTCGACACCAGTCTATACTCCCCAGGCTCTGTCCAAGGAAACCGTGATATTGGTAGCCAGCATCCACATACCATCCGTCAGCATTGCCCATGAGATTTTACATGACTGTGAGAGTAAATATATGGTCTGAATCTCAAATCGGTTAAAAAACACAATCTTTAAAGAGTGTTCGATTAAAAAGCCTGATTTGTGTGGAATAATTTGAATAAGTTCCTTTTAAATGAATAAACAGAATGAGTAGCAATTGGAGGTAGTTATTTATAGTGGGAAAAAGAAGATTTTAGGTGAGAAACTGACAACGATGAGTATATCATTTAAGACAATTGATATAAGGATGTAATAATGTTAAATGTAGAAATCGGATGGGTAATGATAATTATAGGAATCGGCCTTCTTGTAGCTGAGTCGTTTCATCCCGGGTTCTTTGTAGCAGTACCTGGCACAGTATTACTGGTTATGGGTGCAGTATTAATTCTGCTTCCCGAAATATTCGATCAATGGAATGCAGTTATTATGGTTGTAACTGCACTGGTGGCAAGTATTGCAACCATAATGCTGTACCGTAAAATTGCCCCGGTACAAATACCATTATCCACCAGCAGGGACACCCTGAAAGATAAAATAGGGAAAGTGACCATTGATATTGAACCAGGTTCTATTACTGGAAAAGTGAAGATCGATAACCAGACATGGAGTGCCACATCCGAATCAGTAATCCCGATTGGAAAAAAAGTGAAAGTAATAGAATCCGAAGGAGTCCATGTAAGAGTTGTTGAAATCAGTGAATGATTTAATTACATTATTTCAGGATAAAAACGTTCAGGAATAAAATTGAAAATAAATTGTATGGAGGATAGTATATGGCAGTAATTGATTTTGGATTGGGTCTGGTCATTACAATAGCACTCATTTTGATATTTATTTCGGGTGTTACCATCATCCAGCCCTATGAGCAGGGTCTATGGATAGTGCTCGGACGCTATAGGAAACGCTTAAACCCAGGTTTCAACTGGGTGTATCCGCTGATCAGTGAAGTGATACGTATGGATTTGAGGACCCAGGTCCTTGATGTGCCCAGGCAGGAGGTCATTACCAAGGATAACAGCCCCACCAATGTGGATGCTATTGTCTATGTCAGGGTTATTGATCCGGAAAAGGCATATTTTGAAGTGGTCAATTATCATGTCGCCACTATAAGCCTGTCACAGACTACACTGCGATCAGTTGTAGGTGATATGGAACTGGACGAGATCCTGTACAACCGGGATTTCATAAATACCAAGCTTAGGGATATATTGGATGAGGCCACCGATGCCTGGGGTGTGAAGGTTGAGGCCGTGGAGATAAGGGAAGTCGACCCTGTAGGCACAGTCAAGGAAGCCATGGAAGAGCAGACCTCTGCTGAGAGGAAGCGAAGGGCTGCGATCCTGCTGGCGGACGGCCAGAAAAAGGCTGCCATCCTTGAGGCCGAAGGTTCCAAGCAGGCCCGGATACTGAATGCTGAGGGTATGCGGCAGTCACAGATACTTGAGGCTGAAGGCGAGCGGGTGTCAAAGATACTTATTGCCCAGGGTGAGTCACAAGGTTTGAGAATCCTCAGTGTGGGTGCCGTGCCCCTGGATAAGAAGGCCATCTCTGTGCTGAGCATGGATATGATGAAGAAAATGGCTGAAGGCCAGGCCACAAAGATAATCTTCCCAATGGAGATCTCAAAGATGCTCAACCAGGTAGGGCAGTATCTGGGTGCCTCCACTGAAGTGCCTGAAGTGGGCGAAACTGTGGATGTGGAGAAGATAGTGGGTAAGGCTGAGGACATACTGGGACACATACCAAAGGCTGACGAACTGAGGCGTGAAGTTGAGAAGATTGAAGAGGCTCTGGTGAAGGAGACCGAAGAAACAATAAGGACCGGCGAGTCACTGAAGGAAAAGGCGATGTCAGATAAATCTGACATCCACATCTTCAAGTCAAATGAAGATGAATCTTCTGCCGAACCAGAAGATAGCCCGAAAGAGTGAATGTATCTGCCAGGGGGCGGTTAACCGACGCTCCCTTACTCTATTTTTAATAATAGTAATATCATATTCCAGATATGTGAATCTTAATATCAGGAGTGCCGCCACAGACGATATGCCGGACATTAAAAGCATCCTGTCACAGTACATACTTGAGACAGAACTGGTTGATGATAACATTGACCAGTTTGTTGTGGCCGAAACCGGGGACAGAATTGTGGGGTGTGTCTGCCTGGATTCCAATATGAGCCTGGTGGAACTGAGGTCTATTGCCGTGCTTCCGGGGTGGAAAAATAAAGGAATCGGGCGCAGGTTGTTCGAAACATTAATGCAAAGGGCAAAGGGTATGACTGACCGGATATATGTAAGAACGACAGCCAGGGGATTTTTCGAGAAGATGGGTTTTGAGGCACTGGATGGTTCACAAAAAGCCGTGCTGTGGCAGGACTGTGCCGACTGCGATAAACTGGATGTGTGTATGCAGGTGCCTATGGTACTGGAATTGAGGTGATAAGATGTTAACGTTGGGACTGGTGAATACTTATGACAGGATCAAGGTGCTGGACGCACATTACCGCTCCATTGCCAGGGCAGCACCCATTGCATACAGTTATGGGTTTGCGCTGGCACTGTTCGATTACCCGTTCAAGATGGATGCAGAGGAACTGTGCGATTTCGTGGCAGACAAGACCACCATCGGCAGGTCAGGCAAGTACCTGCATGAGATGCTGGAACACAACCGGTTCTTCGTGTTCGACCTGCCTAAAAAAGGATTCCAGCCCCAGTTCGGCGTGCCAGTGGTGACCACCTCGGGCCCGGACCTAAAGAAAGCTATCACCCCGGCAGCGCTGGCAGATGAGATTATCAGGGGCGGGTCGTACCTGCTGCTGGTGGGGCTGGGGCATAAGGGGCTGCCTCGGGAGTTGTTTGCGAGGGCGCGGTATCACCTGGATATTGCGGGGCAGGGTATTCCGCTTGAGACATGTACGGCTATCGGGGCCATACCTGCGGTGCTGGCGGCGCTGGTTGGGAAAAAGGGATAGTCATTCCTGGATACGTTCTTTAATCGGTTCCTTGCGTTCCCATTCTTTTACAAGTTGCTCCACATCTATATCCAGTACCTGCAAGGACCCTACATTGACCTGTTTTTTTCACGTAATATCCTGCACCAGGATCGGACTATGATATCTCGGATATAGTTAGGATAATGTTATAGGAACTGGACAAATGATTCCCAGCTTAAAGATGGCTTCTAAGGCATTAAGAAATTATCCATGATATAGAACTTGATAAGCCCCATTGGCTCCCCCATCCCAAATAAAATATCAGGGTCGAAACTTCGCAATCAATATAGCCGTAATGATAATAATTAGCAGTACATCAAAGGCTGTGAAAAATGAAGTTTGCATGGAAGGGTCATCTTTATTCTCATCGTAATGTTCCACTTCAGGCTCTTCACTTACTGATTCATCAGGTGATAATGTTGTAAGAGAATAAACAGCATTTTCTGAGGAAATTGTCTGCTTTACATCATCTTCTGCTTCGCCACTGGCAAATTGGCCGCTTAATTTTTGATCTCTTTCATCTATAGTATGATCAAGCTGCACTCCCAGACCCGATCTCATTCCTTGTGCAAGTGTTATTTGCGTAGCAGCAAAGTTATTTGCATCTACATAACCAAATCCCTTTAGTCCTAAGACACGAGCAGCGATGTAGTCATAATTACTTTTATCATCATCTGAAGGGGCACCATAAGAATGCGCTAATGTTTTATCCAGCACAGAGCTATTTTGCAGATATTCCCATTTAGCAATGTTATTGATCCACTTATAGGGATCATCATCCTCTCCTGTTCGTACGAAAAAATCTACATAATAGTACTCAGGATCAGCTGAAGTCCCTTTAAAGGAACTCATAAAACTTTCCCACATGTAATAATCATTGTCACAATGATCCGCATAATATCTTACACCGTTGGCAATTGTCTTTTGACCATTCATGTGGACATGATCATTTATTGCAGTCAAATGCTGGTTAAATTCATCTTTGCTGCTTTGCCCATAATAACCCGGATCAATTTCATCCCAGAAGAAACCGTCAACATAATCATGACTATCAATAAAATCTATTATTTGCTGCTCCCAGTTATTTTTATTGGAAGCACCCACATATGTACTACCTAATGCCTTGTATAAATAAACATCAACATCTGCACTGCGGATCTTTTGAATTTCATCCTGGTTATCATCAGCAATGATAACAAATGTTAACCCTGAGTATGCCCAGTCTAAACCCGAGCAGTTAAGCCACCCGTAATAAGCAATATATTTTACATTGTCCGAATCTGCACTGATTGGCGGTACAAATATAATCAGTAATGATAAACAAATGACTGTGTATGTTAAATAATTTTTGTTGTTCATTTTTTATTTTTCCCCCCGATATTATTTCTATGCTATTATATAAAGTGTTATCTAATATCATGGTCAGACTTTTTAATTTTAGTTTGATAACTTTATACTGTAAGCTGCCTGAAAAATATAACAATTCAGGAATTTAGATTAATTATGCTATCAGGGACGATCATTAAATCGGGTATATCTAACTGATGCGGATGCAGATACTATATGCTTACTTAGATGTCCTGTTATACCTGTTCCTTAGATCATAATGATAGCAGTCAGGATAATTATGATATTGATTATTATTATACCTGTGGCTGGAGAAATTGCATTGTTGTTGTTAATGTCTTCATTCTACTGTTAGGATTTATGATATATGGTAATGAAGGGTGATTTTTAAAAAAAAGAAAGAAATCCCCTTAAATAGGGGATTGAAAGCGGTTTATCTGATATCAACTACAGTATTTAATACCATTGAATTTGAGGGTATATGTACTACTTGGACGGTATGTTTTCCACTTGTTAAGGTATCACCAGGACCAGCATATGCCCATGCATCACCCCAACCAGTAGAGTCTGTTTCTGTAGTTACATCAGTAATTACTAACTGCATACCAACTTCAAAATCATCATCTGAATGTGTAGTTACATAAGCCGAAGTATTCCCTTCTGGAACAACTGAAAATTTCCAATCACTACCTGCTAATGCATCTCCACCGGTATGCTTAATCACTACATCTGAACCAGATGTAGCAGAATTACTTGATGCTACAAGACTAACCGACGGTGGTGATGGAGTCAAATTTCCACCCATGTCGAACACGAACGCCGCAATGACTGCGGCCAGGATGACAGTGATAGCCACCATTAGGATCACACCAATGACTGGGGACACTGCTTCCTCATCTTTGCTAAATTTCCTATTTGATTTCATTTTTGTTTACTCCTTAGATTTCTTCTTCATTGCCTTCTCAAGTTTCTTTGCCCACATATCTGTTGATTGCGTATATTCGCATTCAAGGTAGTGCGCCACAGCCTTGGCGAGAGCATCCTTGGTGTTTTTCTCACCCGTTTTCTCTTTAAGGGCGATTAGGTCATCTTCTATAATGACCATCTGAGCGTGCATTATCTTTGACATTTTGTTCACCTTGCTGTGAATATTGACAGACTAGATATTTAAAACACCTGATATCCGAACTGTCAATTCCTATGCAATTACCTCATTATGAGTATGACATATATAAACATTTGCATTCTCATACTCATAATGATGGTTTTTTTGTTTGTAGAATATTTTGGAAAAATATTTCGCAATTATGTGGTAAACACGAACAATATTATCGTAAAGGTAAATCCAATAAAGTACTACGAATTTGAACATGAAACAATCCAATCATCTTCACATCAAAAATAAGATCCTTTCAAATTCCACTGCCGTATCCGGGGCAAGCCAGAAACCATCCTCAAGCATCTGCTGGAATATTGCAAGCGATTCACCTTTACCAAGCAAACCATCTTTTACCGATTTTAGCAAAATGAACTGGACACCCTTAGTCCTGACACCAGGAAACTCTGCAAATGTTGAAGCTTCCTCATCCATAACCTTTATGTCCACTTCAAACCAAAGGAATTATTGAATGAAAAAAGCAATTCTCCACATCTCAGGTGATGTCCAGCAATCTGGATTCCGGGCAAAAATCGTAAACATAGCCAAAGCATTAGATATAAAAGGGTATGTGGCAAATCTCCCTGACAAACGAGTAAAAATTATAGCTGAAGGAGATGAGACAGATTTAGAGAGATTCATAAAGGCAGTAAACATCAAAAACACTCTCATAAACGTCACTGATCTTGAAAAAGAATATTTCACCCCTACCGAAGAATATGAAAGATTCTACAAGCTTGTGGATGATGGGGAAACTGATGAAAGACTGGACACTGCGGCGGATTTGCTAAAAGAGCTCATTCATGTGTCAAAGAACGGTTTTTATGATCTTGGTAGCAAAATAGATGGTCTCGGTGACAAAATAGATAGTCTCGGAGATGATCTTGGTGGTAAAATAGATGGTCTCGGAGATGATTTTGGTGGTAAAATAGATGGTCTCGGAGATGATTTTGGTGGTAAAATAGATGGTCTCGGAGATGATCTTGGTGGTAAAATAGATGGCCTCGGAGATGATCTTGGTGGTAAAATAGATGGTCTCGGAAATGATCTTGGTGGTAAAATAGATGGTCTCGGAAATGATCTTGGTGGTAAAATAGATGGTCTCGGAAATGATCTTGGTGGTAAAATAGATGGTCTCGGAGATGATCTTGGTGGTAAAATCGATCAAAATAGGATAGAAATAACATCTGAAATCCGGTACAGCCGGGATGATTTCAAATCTCATTTCGACGAGAGGATCATAATGATAGAACATGATATTGCTCAAATAAAAGCAAAGATCATGATCTGAATATTGCACTCATCAATTCAAAGACAAAAATCCCGCCACCCGCATCTGCCCCTACTTCCCTAAAACCGCCGCATCATTATACCCTCAGCAACCTTAGGCAGGAACAATGTAGACTTCTGAGGAAAATTCTTAATCTCCACATGAGCCTTGTACTCCACATCTTCAATAGCAAGGGGCCTTATCAGGAAAGCCATATCAAATCCCTGGGTATTAACCTTGTTAACAGCTTCATCCATACTATCCACAAAGACCACATCATCTGTATTGCAATTATCCACACAGGGCCCGATTATCCATTCATTCAATGCGATATAGTCCAGCCCCACGTTCTCCCCCAGTTCCACTGAAAGCCGCTTAACATCCTCTTTATTTGCCTTCAGCACAGAAAACGTCTCACCATCATACAACCCTATCCTTACATCATATTTACCATCACTATCCTGTAATGCATTGTGGAATCCATCATCCAGGTCCCCTTCCCGTATTGTTTCAAAGTACCGCTTCACCTGCAACCCAAGCTTACCCACATCCACATGCCTTACCACCCTGTGCCAGGGCAGCAGCAAGAGGGCACGGTCCCCGCCTTCCATGAACATCATCATAGTATGGTCCACACCATCCTTCATGCGAAGTTCATTGGCTGCATTATACCGGTGATGCCCGTCCAGTATCAAGACCTTCTCATCTTTCATTAACTGCTGTATCTTCCCAATTATTTCAGTTTCAGTGATCTCCCACAGCAGGTGCCTGGTGTCGTTTAGTTCCAGGTCCACCAGGGGCGGGCGTTCTTTACCCAATACCAGATCTGGTCGCTTAAAGCCCAGGTAGTCTTCGAGAATATTATTAATCTCATGTCCGGGCATGTTGTATTCAGACACAATAGGTGAGAAGTTCATGCCGCACGCCTTCATCAGGTTATAGCGTTCAATCGTATGTTTCTCAAAAATCCTCTCATGCCCCACAATACTGCCCCTGCCAAGCTCCTCCACCTTTACAAGGCCAACCAACCCAAAAGCAAAATAGGTATTCCTCCTGGCTATTTCTGGTATCTGGCTCAGAATATTTTCAGAGAGGGTGTACCTGATGCCGTAAATATATAGTGCAGGTTCATCCCGTTCTACAAGTATCTGTTCATCAAAGAAACGTTTAAGGCATCTTTTTGCATTTGCGATGAACTCTTCACTGTCAACACCGGTCTTGCGTGTGGTAATATTTATGACATTATTCTCTTCACTACCATACCTGCCATATTCGGTCTCATCAATAGTATCATAGACAGGGCATACCAGCTGGTCTCGCTGTGACAGTTGTGGATTTATAAAAGTGGTTTTGAAAGGTTTTATTGTAACCATGTTCAGGGCACCTTGTTATCATCTGTTAAGTACTGTTGTTCCAGACACAAATCCGGAATAAACTTTCAATATTGGTCTCATCTATTTATAATAAAATGAAATTCAGGTATTGAAAGGTAAATATGTAAAATATAATTTTCGGAACCAACCGTCTTAAATGCACCTGAATTTGTACGATAATTTTCAATAATTAAACGATCTTTAGTTCCCCAACTCGTATTCCTGAACTAACGACCTTACCCACAATCCTGCCGCCTGTGATCTTTGCCGCTTGCGGGGCATCCTGTTCTGGCAGCACAATTAAGAATCCCATGCCCATGTTGAAGGTCTTATACATCTCAAGATCCTCAACTTCTCCCTGTTCCTGCAGGAACTTGAAAATTGGCTGGGGCTTTAGAGGTAAATAAATATCAAATCCAAGATCGGTAATCCTATGAAGTTTTAACAGGCCACTGCCTGTGATATGGGCCAGGCCGTGAACCTCGCATTCCTTTATCACATCAAGTATCTCAATATAGATGCGCGTAGGGATGAGCAGTTCATCGCCGATCGTGGTTTCTGGATTAAGAGGGAACGGGTCATGGTAATTAAAGTTGGATCGCTCAATGATCTTGCGCACTAGGGTATAGCCATTGCTGTGGATTCCTGAACTTGGTACTCCTACCAGAACATCGCCCTTTTTAATATGCTCACCAGTGATGACCTGCTCCTTCCTGAGTGCCCCCAGGCAGGTACCGGCCAGGTCGAACCCATTGATGATCTCTGGCAAAGTTGCAGTCTCACCACCCACAATTGTCAGCCTGCTAAGTTCTGCACCAAGCTGGAGCCCTTCCCCTATCTGTGCCATTTGTTCCTCATCCGGCTTTGCAATTGCCAGATAGTCCACAAAAGAAAGGGGTTCTGCGCCTATGGCCAGCAGGTCGTTCACATTCATGGCCATACAGTCTATGCCCACTGTGTTCCAGCGCTTCATCTCGTTTGCAATGAGGACCTTGGAACCTACACCGTCAGTAGCCAGGGCAAGGGCATATTCACCGAACTCGATAAGACCGGCATAGTGGCCGATGTCTGTCAACGGTGCACCTAACCCGGTACGTTTATATGTTATTTCGGAGGCAAGCGCCTTGATGGCCTTTTCCTCCAGATGTATGTCCACGCCTGAACTGGCATAGGTCATCTTTTTAGTCATATATTGCAGAAAGGACTTCAATACATCAAAAAGACTTCGAAATACTACAATCTTACAGGGATGCCTTTTCCTGCCAGGTACTCCTTCATCTCTTGAATAGTATATGTGCCAAAGTGTGCAATGGACGCAACCAGTACAGCATCTGCATGAGCATCAGTTATAGCTTCATAAAGATGATCAAGCGTACCGGCCCCGCCGGAAGCTATAATCGGGAGGTCAACCGCATCGGCAATGGCCCTGGTCATAGGGATATCATATCCAGCCAGGGTACCGTCAGCATCCATACTGGTGGGGAGGATGGCACCGGTGCCTGATTCTTCTACCTGTTTTGCCCATTGGACAGCATCGATGCCAGTAGGTTTGTTGCCTCCGTTAACCATAACCTCAAATCCTGATGGGAGTTGTGGGTTCTGCTTGGTATCTATGGCAATGGTCAATGTTTCGCTGCCGAACTCTGATGACGCTTCTTTAACAAGCCCGGGAGTTCGTACTGCTGCCGAGTTAATTGATACTTTGGATACACCTACGTCCAGCATTGCCTGTATGTCCTGGATACTTCCTATGCCACCGCCTACGGTCAGCGGTATGGAGATTTTATCTACTGTTCTTGCCACGGCATCGACCATGGTTTTCCGGTTCTCGATGGTCGCTGTGATGTCCAGGAAAACCAGTTCGTCAGCACCCGCTTCACTATAGGCTGCACCGTTCTCTGACGGGTCGCCCACGTCTTTTAAGTCTATAAAATTTACGCCCTTGACAAGGCGGCCGTCCTTTACGTCCAGACAGGGGATGATTCTTCTATAATCCATATTTGTTCCTCTTGAAAATTGGTAAGGATGGAAGTATTACCGTATGATAGTTTTTAATTGTTGTGCTGTAAATGAAGGATATGACTGATTTTAGTCTGGCGGGAAAGGAATGCGACAAATATTGTGTTTGAGGAAAGATGTGTAAAAAGTAAGTTATATATCATAAACGCTAATTATTATATATCATGGCTGGTAATGAAAATGTCCTGCCGGTCCCTATACAACTGGTATTGGGTGGAATGGACCATATCGAAAGGGAAAATGTATCCGCAGTACCGTATAATTTTACTATTTCAACTGAAGGAAAATGGGAAATGCTTATTTCAGCTGGGGATGTGGCGGTTAAAAAGGGCGATGTTATACAAATCCCTGTTAAGAAAACAGTCGTGTATGAAAACACTATATCATTACCGTGCGCTTTTTGCCACCATGCCCTGGGTACTGTACTTAATGTGCAATCTGAAGGTGTGGCACTGGTGGAAAGTAAAAGGAATATCTCAAGTATTGTTTTTCTCCCTATACTGGATGGGATGATCGAAAAGGGTGACCTCCTGGGTGTAATTAATGTATTCCCTATAATTGTCAATAGATGAATTTTCCTTTATCAAGTATTCACGGCCTTGGGACAAAATTACTCTATCTGCAATCCCACAACTTCGCAGTCTTCTTCAGTCAACTCAACTACACGATCTCAAAAAAACGAGACCGTTACAATTCGTGTTGGTGAATTTAATTAAACCACAGATGAACACAGATTTTCAGGCAGCACATCCGCGTTTATCTGCGTTCATCTGCGGTTATTTTGATAGTACCAACATGTAATGTAACGGTCTCAAAAAAACGATAACTTTAAGTAAAAAGCCCAACCCAAAAAAACATTAGGAAGAACTCATCCATGATGATTACTTCCAGGATGATTTAAGGAGGAATAAATATGTTAAAATCACATGCTAAAGGATTAATTGCAATAATGTTCATCGTTGCAATAGTTACATTATCAGGGTGTACTGATACTACTACCGATACTGATACTGTAGAACAAGAGGAGGTAAAGATCGGTACATTACTGTCGATCACAGGCGATCTTGCCCCATACGGCGGACCTATGGAAAACGCAGCTAAACTTGCGATCGAAGAAGTGAATGCGAACGGCGGCTTGCTGGGAACACAAGTAACAATGATCAATGAGGATTCCCAGACCTCAGAGATAGCAGCAGTGGATGCTGCCAATAAACTTGTCAAGGTAAATAAAGTTCCTGCGATCATTGGGGCAGCAGGCAGCAGCATAAGCCTGTCGTTTATTGACATAACCACAAGTAACAACGTGGTCCAGATATCACCTTCCAATACTGCGCCTGACTTTACCACGTATGAGGACAATGATTTCTACTTCAGAACAGTCCCGTCAGATGCTTTGCAGGGCAAAGCCATGGCAATACTGGCATTAGATGAAGGCTATACAACAGCCAGCACTCTTGTACTGAACAATGCGTATGGTGTAGGTTTTGAAACAGTATTTGTAGAGGAGTTCGAAAACATGGGTGGAGAGATACTGGACCAGGTGAAATACGACCCACAGGCCACCATGTTCAATTCCGAGGTCGAACAGGCAGTCAGGAACGAACCTGAAGTCATTATTTTGATCTCTTATCCGGAAACTGGCAGTTTGATACTGAAGGCAGCATATGAAAAAGGTGCCATGGACAATATCGAATGGCTGCTGTCAGAAGGACTGAAAGATGAATCCCTGGCTGGATCTGTAGGTAAGGATGTAGACGGCAATTATATCATTGCAGGTTTCAAGGGTACTTCACCTGACCCCACGGTCACAGGACCGGCATACCAGACATTCAATGATGCCTATGTGGCAAAATACGGTACTGAAATTTCTACTTTCACTGTCAACACTTATGATGCAGCGGCAGTTATTGCCCTGGCCATCGAAAAAGCAGGAAGTGCTGACGGAACAGCAATACGGGATAATATCAGGGCTGTAGCCAATCCTCCCGGTGTTGAAGTTACAAGCATCTCCGAGGGTCTCAGGTTGATTCGGGAAGGAACAGATATCAACTACCAGGGAGCTTCCGGTGATGTAAACTTCGACGAGAACGGCGATATTACAACTGCATATTATGCAAAGTGGCAGGTAGCAGATAACGGTAGCGTAGAATGGGGAGAGTCAATCGATCTAGGGTGATCGGTTCTCTCTTTTTTCTTTTTTTTACCCACCTAAATAAAGTTTCAGGACATTTTCATCTTCCAGCAGGGTTGAGCCTTCGCCTTCAAACCTGTTCTCCCCCATCTCCAGCACATAACCCCTGTGGGATATGGACAGCGCCTTTTTAGCATTCTGCTCCACCATCAGGATGGTGGTCCCTGTGCCGTTAATATCCATGATCTCCTCAAACACGACTTCCCTTAACTTTGGGGACAGCCCTGCTGTGGGCTCGTCCAGCAACAGTACTTGGGGCTCCGGCATCATTGCCCTGCCCATGGCCAGCATCTTGATCTCACCACCACTTAAAGTAGTGGCCCTCTGGTGCTTCTTATCCCGAAGTACCGGGAAGATGTTAAACACCTCTTCTAAGACATCACCGATCTCATCCTTAAGGAAAGCGCCCATCTCCAGGTTTTCCATAACTGTCAGGGATGGGAATGTATTCTTTTCCTGGGGAACAAATCCCATGCCCTTGGCCACGATACTATGTGTGTTCATACCTGCAATGTCCTGCCCGTCAAAAAATATACTACCGCTCCTGGGCTTTAATATCCCGATAATGGTCTTAAGCAATGTGGACTTGCCTGCACCATTGGGCCCGATAATGGATACAACCTCGCCCTTTTCAATATGAATGGATACCCCGTTCAGGATATCTATGTCAGTATATCCTGATACTACCCCTTCCACCTGAAGTATGCTCATTACCCGCCCCCCAGATATGCATCCAGTACCCTTGGGTCCTGCCTGACATCCTCGGGCGGTCCTTCGAGGATTATCCTGCCATGGTTCATGAAACTAATGGTATCGCTTATATCTGTTATCAATGGCATATCGTGTTCGATGATAAGAAACGTCATACCCCTTTCCTTGAGTTCCTTGATGCGCCCGACCAGTTTCCATGCCAGGGTAGGGTTGACACCTGCAAAGGGTTCATCCAGCAGTAGCATCTTCGGGTCTGTCATCAGTGCCCTGGCCATCTCAAGCAGCCGTTTCTGTCCACCCGAAAGAGCACCTGCATAATCATCCTTCATGTGCATCAGGTCAAAAAATTCCAGTGTTTCGATACCTTTTTCCACAATTCTTGCTTCTTCATCCGCCACTATTTTCGGACGTAAGAATATGTTGTGTATGTGCTCACCGCTTTGCATCTTTGGCCCTAGTAGTAAATTTTCAAGTACAGTCATCCTGGACAGTGCCTTGGTCAACTGGAACGTCCTGACCATGCCTATACGGGCTTTTTTGAACGTGGGCAGTTGTTCAACCCTTTCGCCCTTGAAAAATATCTTACCACTGTCAAGTTTATAGTAACCGGTTATGAGATTGAACAGGGTGGTCTTGCCTGCGCCGTTAGCACCGATGAGCCCCTTGATGGTCTGTTCTTCCACACTAAAAGACGCACCGTCAACAGCCATGACGCCACCGAAATACTTTTTCACGTCCCTGACCTTCAGGATTTCCTGCACCATTTTATTGCCCCAGTGTCAGTTCTTCTTTTTTGCCAAGCAGTCCTTGCGGCTTATACATCATCAGCAATACCAATAATACCCCTATAACCATGACCCGTAAGGCAGCCATCTGGTGGGATGCCAGGGGTACATAGTCCTGAATGTACCTGGTCCCGGTGTAAAAAGACTGGACTATTATTGCTCCCAGGATGGTGCCCTTATTCCTGGCACTTCCTCCCAGCACTACGATTATCCATGCATAAAAAGTTTCCATTGGGATAAAGTTGCGGGGATTGATGTATTGCAAATTGAATGCTAAAAAGGCACCGGCCAGTCCTGCAATGGCCGAGCCGATCATCAATGCCTGGATCTTGTAACGAAACACATCTTTACCGAGAGCGGATGCTACATCCTCATCCTCACGAATGGATTTCAGCACCCTGCCCCAGGGAGAGTGTACCAGTTTTTCAAGAAGCAGGTAAATAACGGCCAGTGAACCGAATACAAGGATAAACAGGAAATAATTGTAGTCAAAGGGTATCACTGCTTCAAAGGGCCTGTCAAATCCGAACAGTCCCATGGGTCCCCTTGTGAGCCATTCCTCATTAAGCAGGAACAACCTGACTATCTCTGAAAAACCGATCGTGACTATAGCAAGATAATCCTCCCTGAGCCTTAGGGTCGGGATGCCGACCAGCAGGCCGAAAAAGGCTGCCAGTACTACGCCTGATGCCATGGATAACCATATCGGCGCACCGCTCTGGTTCATCAGTACTGTGGTGTAGGCACCTATAGCCAAAAATCCCACGTGGCCGAAGTTGATAAGTCCGGTAAAACCCCATTCCAGGTTCAGGCCTATTGCGAATATGGCATAGATCCCAACGATGATACTGATGGCTACCAGGTAGTCGATCATGTTTTTGTCCCCCCGAATAGTCCTCTGGGTTTGAACAACAGTACTAATATCATAATGCCAAGGCTTACTCCCATTTTGTATTCTGACGGCAGAATGAGCATACTCAATTCCTGGGACAGACCGATCACCATGCCGCCCACCATGGCTCCGTAGGGGTTGCCGATGCCACCCAGGATAACGGCAGCGAACATGGGAAGGATAAGGAACCAGCCCATATTGGGCCTGATAGTGGTTTCCAGTCCATACAGGATACCAGCCACACCTGCCAGGCCTATTCCAATAAACCACATCCACATAATGACTTTATCTGAATCAATGCCTGAGATACGGGCAAGGTTGATATCATCGGAGATGGCTCGCATGGCCTTACCCAGTTTTGTTTTTTTCAGGAAAAAGTGGACCAGCACCATGAAGAGTATGGCTGTACCCACGCCTATGAGCTGATTATGGGTTATGGTCACCCCCAGCATTTCAATGCCTCTTTGCACTGGCAGGTCAAAGTTCCGGGTACTGCCGCCCCATATAAAGATTATGGCATTCCGAACGATCAGGGATAGGCCGATAGATATGATTATGAGGCTTACAAGGTCAGCATTTTTCCTGCGCATGGGTTTCCAGACTAAAAAGTCCAGGAGTACACCCAGTGCGCCTGCTATTGCAACGGCAATGAAGAATGATAATATTATATTGAGGCCGAGAGCTACATTCAGCACAAAGGCGATGTATGCACCGAACGTCATGAAATCGGCATGTGAGAAGTTGGCAAAATTCAGGACACCGTATACCATTGTCAGGCCGATGGCTGCCAGGGCGATGATGCTTCCAAGGACAATTCCGTTGACGATTAGTTGCAGCATGGTTGTATTCACATTAGTAAGTCTTTTTTATTTGTATAAATACAAAGTCCGAGGTGTTATTATATGTTATTTCAACTATATCTAAAAATTCTTAATCAAATATAGCTTCTTCTGTTTTTATTTAACGATGTCTTTTGGGGTATTTCTCAGGGCTTGAGGGAATGTCAAAAGTTGCGACGGCACATCTAACCGCAACAGAGATGCGGGATATAGTTATTAAGATTAATGGAAGCGGTGGTGGGTGAGCTGGTGTGGGCTTGATTAAAACAATCGTTTTAGATAATTCCGGGGATGCCCCTGTTTTAACTCGATCTTCTTCCCTCCAGAAGCCATTTCCAAAGCGGCACAAATACAATCCACTTGCCATCCACCAGTTCCTCCCCCTCCCGGTCATTTGTCACAACAAGCCCCTTCTCTACCGAAAAAGTTTCCATGAACTTTAGCAATCCCTTAATGTCCTTCTTCCTGATATTGTTCCTGTACTTTGATTCCAGGGGTACAACCTCATCACCTCTGACCAGCACACAATCCACTTCAGATGTCCCCTTCCTCCAGAAAAACCGTGCCCCTGGATTGGTTACCACCAGGTTCTCTACTACCCTGCCCATGTCAGGATGTTCCCAAAGGTGTAGCAGTAATGTGGTACTGGTAAGATACAGCCGTTTCATTTTTTTCTCACTGGTAAGGCGGTTTCTGGAAAAATTATAGCATTTCTGCAGCATAAAACCCCTTTCCAGATAGGAGATGTACTTTACCAGCGTCTTTCTTGTTATGCCTATATCGTTGGCAAGACCCTCGTAATCTGTGATCATGCCCGGATTAGAAGCTGTGATGAGAAGTATCTGCTTAAGAACATCCTGGTTTTCAACAGGAAACACTCTTGGCAGGTCTTCATAAACCATCTTATTGATGATAGACCCAAGATACATCCGGATGAATGGTTCATCAGCTTTCACCAATTCCGGAAGCTGCCGTTTCATGTACATAGGCACCTGTTTTTTTATGGCTTCTTCAAACATCCCTGGTCTTTTGATAAGGTCCTCGTCGCCCTTTAACCTGAGAAACTCGGTAAAGCCCAGCACAGGCAGGTGGTATAGAAAAATCCTGCCTGTAAGCGATTCTTCTGCCTTTTTCTTCAAGAACAATGAGGATGAGCCAGAAACAAAGAACTTTATTCTGTCGTAGGTATCGTAATAGTATTTCAACTGGTTCTGCCAGCCATCAAGTTTCTGTATCTCATCAAAGAATATGTAAAGTCTACCAGTGCCGGAAATGTCTTTGCCCGTTCTTGACAGGTATTCGTTAATAACTTCCTCCATTGACACGTTTTCTTCGTCAAAGGAAAAGTAGAGGACCCGGTCCCGTTCCACTTCCTGGCTGATCAGGTGGTCAATGATCTGTTTTAGCAATACTGTCTTTCCGGTACTTCTAAGGCCAATAATGCCTATGGTCTGCCTTACATCTAAATGCTTGATAAGCTCACCGAACAAATCCCTTTTTATCCCGTGCCCGTAAGTGAAATCCTCTCTCCAGTGAAGATTGTACTTAAATAGGTCAGTCATATTTTCACTTATATGGGTATGTCGTTACCCGTATTATCGGATTTTATGGGCATTAGACAATGAGACTTTTTAATTTATTCTGATTAAGTATGATAAATGGAGATCGTTCTAATGTCTTTGATTTTCAACTTCATCCGAACAGGATCACACAGAATAACTTGATGTGAGATGTTGACATAATTGGTTTGGTAGAATATTTTTTATCTTAATCGTTATGCTCCGCAGCTCTGCTGCGGTTGGGACAAGCTATGGTCAATGCAACATCAGTAGCCAGAGACATGAGATACCCCACAACTCTGCTATGAGTAGCTTCATGGAAAATATAAATCAAAGGATTTCAAACGATCTCGATAAATGGATCATGGCAAAGAAGATCAAACACAGAGAACACAGAGCATTATTGTTTTCTCTGTGCTCTCTGTGCACTCTATGGTTATAAGCCGTTCCAGGAAATAATAAAAAGTCTCGGCCCGAACATCAAAAAATATATATAAGATTAGATAACCACCATAGCAAACCCAAGTAAATTTGAATTAACTCAAGTAAATCTGTATTAACACAGATAGGATAATTACTATGAGATACCTGAAGATGCCCTCAACTGCGGCCAACACGCGCGGAGACTCAATACGAACCACGCACACAACGCGTAAAGCAACCAAGCATATCCCACTTACGACGAGATCATCTACGCTCTGTGGGATGAACAATCAGGTGAAGCACACCCACACTATCGGGAGTTCAATTCATCCTATCAAATTCAGGCATATCGATGGTGCCATGCTTGCCATAAGACGTGTTTCACCCTTGTTCATTCCATGTCGTGCATGTGAAGGTGATATGGATCAAACGACGACTGTATAACATTTTTTACGTATCTGAATAAATAAATTTTAGGTAAATGTGATGAATAAACGAAATGGGATACAAAAAGAAGAACAAAGGTGATAAAAAATATGCATATATCAGATGGTGTTCTATCGGCACCGGTGTTGGCAGCGGGATGGATAATAACCGCAGTATTTATAGCGTTAGCGATTCGGTGGAGCAAAAAAAAAGGAATAGAAGTTGAGGTAATACCAAAGCTATCTGTGATGACGGCAGTATTTTTTGTCGTTTGTCTTGTCCATATACCAATAGGACCGACTTGCGTGCATTTTATACTCGCTGGCTTACTGGGAATAATACTTGGAATACTCGCATACCCTGCCATTTTTATTGGGCTTGTCCTCCAAGCTTTTCTATTTCAGTTTGGAGGGATAACAACCATCGGAATAAATACCGTGAATGTAGGGATACCTGCGTTGATCGCTTATGTCATATTTCAGAGAGGAATGAAGTTAGAGCTGTTATCGTCGAGAAGGGAATTTTCAGCAGGGGTACTTGGTGCTATTGCAGGAGGACTTTCAGTGTTTCTAGTTGCGGTTTTCACTGCTGGTGCTCTTATTGCCAGTGGTGAGAAATTTACTGGAGTTGCAGTCGCAATTGTAGGCGCACACATTCCCGTAATGATAATAGAAGCGATAGTTGTTGGTTTTATCATTACCTTTCTAGTGAGGGTTAAACCCGAGGTAATAGGAAGTTTAGGATGTGATAAGAAATGAAAATAAAACGGGTTTTTGCTATTTTAGCTCTACTTTTAGTGCTCTCTTGCGTAAGCATAAGTGAAGTGAGTGCCCATCGTTTGGTAATAGACCGTGAAATAGGAGAAATAGGGGTAAAAGCTTATTTTGAAGGTGCGGGCCCCTGTCAAGATGCAAACGTAAAAGTGTATGATGAGGAAGGCAATTTGTACATAGAAGGTGTAACAGACGACAATGGGTATTTTGGTTTTCCTCCGAAGATAGGCATGGAAGAATACACGGTGGCTGTTGATGCAGTTCACATGCCTGGTCATAAAGCAGAAACAGTGATAAACTTGAGTCAAGCATCAGTGGGTGCGGGTGCTGGTAGTGCTGGTGGAATAGAAATGCCATTATATACAAGAATTATCGCAGGATTTGGGTATATAATCGGTTTAGCAGGAGCTGCAATGGCATATGTGGGCTGGAAGCTGAATAAAAAATATAAAGGAAGATAAAAAGATGGTATGGATCAAACGATGACTGGATAATATATTTTAAGCACTGAAGTAAGTTTATAAACATTGAAATAAATAAATTAGAGGTATATGAGATGAACACGAAAATAATGGTTGGAATTGTTACAATGGCAATAGCAATGCTGTTGGCTATAACGAGTGCTTCGCCAGTCATGGCGCAAGATGCATCAGCATTGGTGGAAGAAATAGACACAAATATGGCGGAGCTTAAAGGCGCCTCCGAGATCATACACGAGGAGACGAAAGTGATCATCAGTGGTGTCGAAAGTATGCCGGATGAAATGAAAGATACGGCTAAGACAGTTCATTTGAGCAGCCACGCTCTCAAGCACATTGAGGTTTATATGGACAGCTATATCGGGAAGCTTGACACCTATAAAGCCGAGCCTGAGAAGAACAGAGAAAAAATGTTGTTTACCGCCGGAAAAATCGAAGCACTTCTAAGAGTATATAAAGACATTGTAACTGCAAGTGAGTTTGTAACTGCTATGGAATTGCCGGTTACAGGTAAATCGCCATACGACTTGACACATATACTTATAGAGAATCCAGATGTCCAGGCATCGCCGGAAGCTATAAGTGCTGCAGGCGATGTACACACTGCTGTGCATGATCTCGGCGATGCAGCCCAAGCTATGAGACTCAATTTAGAAGAACTTGAATATGCATTAGAAGAAGCACCAGCATCCGCACCGAAAGAGTCGGGATCTGAGGTTGCAGAGTCAGTAGGAAACATAGACAAGAATATGGTGGAGCTTACAGAAGCCACCGCGACTATACACAAACAGACGGACGCGATCATTGGTGTCGAAGGTATGCCGGATGAAGTGGCAGCTATAGCGGAAACAGCTCATCTGAGCACCCATGGTCTTGAGTTTATTGGGGTTTATATGGAAAGCTCTATCGGGGAGCTTGACACCTATAAAGCTGAGCCTGGGAAGAACAAAGCAAAAATGTTAGTTACTGCGGGAAAAATCGAAGCACTTCGGAAACTGCATCAAGACACTATAGATTCAAGCGACTTTGTAACTACTATGGGGTTGCCGGTTACAGGTAAATCGCCATACGACTTGACACACATACTTATAGAGAACCCGGATGTCCAGGCATCACCGGAAGCCATAAGTGCTGCAGGCGATGTACACACCGCTGTGCATGATCTCGGCGATGCAGCCAAATCTATGAGGCTCAATTTAGAAGAACTTGAAGATGTGTTAGCAGAACTTGAAGGACCAACGACGACAGCAGCAACAGCGCCGACACCAACAGCTGATGCCCCGGGATTCGAAGCAGCATTCGCCATTGCAGGTATTTTAGCAGTTGCTTATATGGTGTTTAAGAAGAACTAATGAAGCTCCCCACAGCAGAGCTGTGGGGCACTCTCATATCTCAGGCTACTGAGTTGTATTGACCATGTTTTGTCCCAACCGGAGCAGAGGTAGGGCTTGGGTGCTTCAATGACATATATTTTTAGAGGAAGGCGAAGTAAAAAATGATGGAATATCCGGAGATGGACAGGTATGCATCGCTTGATTCGCCGATGCATCGTTTTGACCCGAGAGCAAAGCTAATCGCCTTCACTTTTCTTATTTTTTCTATCGTTCTCCTCAATGAGTTAAAGCTTGTCCTTATCGGCTTTTTTGTTTCTATCCTATTTCTCATTGCTTCAAAACTACCGTTTCATTTTGTTATTCAGCATTTGAAAGGTGTTTCTTTATTCATCATCCCTTTTCTTGTCATTATGCCCTTTACGGTGAAAGGGGACGAAATTTTAAGCTTCTACACTATAAAAATGACCTACGAAGGTTTAAGATATGGTATTTTAGTAGTTCTGAAGGCTTTTTCTGCAGTTATACTCATTTTTCCGATGGTTGCGACCACTAAGTTCGAAACGACGATAAAAGCACTGGATAAATTAAAGGTGCCGAATATTCTCGTCCAGATGCTTATGTTTACATATCGCTACATCTTTGTTTTCGTGAATGAGTTCCAAAGATCATTGATTGCGATGGAATCAAGAGGCTTTAAACTGGGAACCAGTCTATATGCATTGAGAACGATAGGGAATGCGCTGGGAATGCTTTTTGTTCGAAGTTACGAGAGGGCAGAACGCGTATATTGGGCAATGCGGTCACGCAGATATACGGGGAGACAGAAGACGCTTGTGGAATTTAAAATGTGTACGACGGACTATGTATTGACGGTTGTTATTATTGCGTTTGCTGTTTGTTTGCATGTGGTTTGTTATGCCGGAGTAGGAATGGTGTGAAGAAAAATGAAAAAAAAAGCAATAAGCGTCAAAAACCTCAATTACACACATCCCGACGGTACAAAAGCGTTGGAAGATGCAAGTTTGGAAGTATATGAGGGTGAAAGAATTGCGATAGTGGGACCGAACGGAGCAGGCAAAACGACCTTTTTGCTGCATCTTAATGGAATACTACGTGGTAGTGATGGGCAGGTAGAAGTGTTCGGTAAGAGTGTGGACAAGGAGAAGAAAGAAGAACTAATAAAAGAAGTAGGAATTGTTTTTCAAGACCCAGATGACCAGCTGTTCATGCCCACGGTTTTCGATGACATAGCATTTGGTCCGATAAACATGGGTTTAAAAGAAGATAAGGTGCGGGAGCGAGTAGAAAAAACCATTTTGTCGCTTGGGCTCATGGGTTATGAGAACAGGTGTCCTCATCATCTCAGTAGTGGCGAGAAGAAAAAAGCATCGCTGGCTACGGTTATGTCTATGGAGCCAAGGATACTGGTGCTTGATGAGCCGACGGCTAATCTCGACCCGAAGAGCCGTGCAGAGTTGATAAACATAGTGAATGACTTAAACGAACGAGAAGGGATTACCGTGATAATGGCGACACATGACGTAAATGCCGTCCCGGCGTTTGCCGACCGCGTGTTCGTGCTGAACAAGAAGGTTATTGCGGAAGGCACGGCACAGGAAATATTTTCGGATGGTGCCATGATGAAGGCTAACAATCTAGAGGTGCCCGAAGTATTCAAGCTGTTTGAAATGTTGCGGTGTTTTGGCTATAACTGCAAAGAGCTGCCTCTGTTAATGGACGAAGCAATTGAGCATCTGACGAGGACGGCAGAGGTTAATGGCGGGCACATACATATGCACATCCATGAGCATACACACGATGAAATTAAGAAATTGAAGAGTAAGTATGAGCATAGGATTATGGGTCAGACGGAGGAAAAGGCAATGAAGGTGATGTAAATGGATGAGATAACAAGAGTGATAAAGAAGTTATTCTGGCTACTTAAGAATGTGAATATAGCTGAAGAAGATTATAAAGTCGGAACCGGGATTGAAGAACAAATTGAGGAAATGAAACAAGAGTTGGGCTCATGTTTTATCAGCGATTATCCAAAGCTTTACCAGGGCTCATAACACACTTTCTTTCTTTTTCAACGTATAGAGGCTGTCCAACAATCACTGACAGTAAGAATTTTCTTGCTTCCTTTTAAATTTAAAGCCCTAATCCATCTTCCTTTTCTTCAGATTTTAAATTACCGGACAGCCCCTATGCGCAAACGACTGAACACTGATTAGAGTTAAGCAGCTAAACAAATACCATTTTTCTATACCCTTCAGAGCCTATCCCAACCATTTTGCTGACGTCAGCAAAATGTTCCCCAATATCGTTTTTTGCATTGTTGCAAGATTCCTTTGCCTTTTCAACTACCTTCAGGAAATTACGCTATTGCTCATATTCAAGAATATCTTTTAAATCACGCGCATACCAAAATTCAACCCCCTCTTCAGTGTGTTGTTTTGCCCCATCAAAATCGCTTTTCAAATATTTTTTTAAGTCGGCCATATAAAAACCACCTACAACCCCAATTCCTCAAGTTGTTTCTCCATTTTGACCTCAACTTCTGCAAGCTCTATTTTGATATGTTTTTATTCAACGATGACTTTTCGAGTATTTCTAATGTAAGATGAATCCGGCACCTAATGGCGCATCCAGATGTGATCGATGATATAGATACAAGAGAGGATATGCCTGTTAGCTATACATTTTGGTAACGACAGTCTTTATTTTTGATTTCATCCGGCACCAACTCATCAGATTTTGTAATTTTCTCTACCACATCTGCCACAATCTCCCTTTCTTCAATCTGAAGGTCATAATATTTATTGAGGTCTTTTGTTTCGATGATTTCTATTGCCTTAGTAATGGGTCTGAAGAGTCCTGTAAATTCATATTTCTTGAGAGGTAATATTTCGTCTGCTGCTGTTTTAATAACTTGCAGTTCTCCAAAATCGGTTGCAGCCTTTAAGAAATTCATTGTCAATTCTTTGACAATACCAATCTCCAGTTTGGAGCTATTCTCAAAAGCCATTTTGATGAATTTGGCTGCACTTCCGCGGTTACCATCCTTCAATTCTTCCAGAGCCAGATTCAAACAAATTTTTGTAAAATCTTCAATTAAATCTGGCTCTTGGTCAGCTATTTTGTTTATTATTTTATCTATCTCAAAGGCAGCCTCAGCTTTTCTATCAAGACCGAGATAAGCTTCAATTACAATAAGTGAAGCATCAATTTTGGAATGTTCTTCGGTTATAACATCTAATGTTTTCTTCGCTACTTCCCCCCCTTCTTTATACCGTTCCGATTTCAATAGCACAACAGCTTTGTTTCTGAGAGCTTTTTCATGCTTTGGATTGATTTCCAGAACCATGTTGAAAACATCAAGTGCCTCTTTATACTTCCCGAGATTTCCTAATGCTAAACCTTTGTTAAACAGTACAGTTTCGTGCTTTGGATTAATTTCCAGAATCATGTTGGAAACATCAAGTGCCTCTTTATACTTCCCGAGATTTCCTAATGCTAAACCTTTGTTAAACAGTGCAATTTCGTGCTTTGGATTGATTTCAAGAACAATATTGAATGCTTCAAGTGCTTCTTCATTCTTTCCGAGTTCTCCCAACGCTACCCCTTTATTTATTAGTGCATATTCATGCTTTGGATTGACTTCCAGAACTATATTGAATACTTCAAGTGCCTCTTCACACTTACTGAGTTCTCCCAACGCCACCCCTTTATTTATTAGTGCAACTTCATTCTCTGGATTGATTTCCAGAACCGTATTGTATATTTCAAGTGTATTTTCATGCTTTCCGAGGTCTTCTAACGCCATCCCTTTAATTAATAGTGCATATTCATGCTTTGGATTGATTTCCAGAACCATGTTGAAGACATCAAGTGCCTCTTTATACTTCCCTAGATTTCCTAATACTGAACCTTTGCTAAACAGTGCATCTTCATGCTTCGGATTGATTTCCAGAATCATGTTGAAGACATCAAGTGCCTCTTTATGATTCCCAAGTTTTTCTAACACTGAACCTTTGCTAAACAGTGCATCTTCATGCTTCGGATTGATTTTCAGAACCATGTTGAAGACATCAAGTGCCTCTTTATGATTCCCAAGTTTTTCTAATGCAAAACCTTTGCTAAATAGTGCATTTTCATGTATCGGATTGATTTCCAGAACCATGTTGAAGACATCAAGTGCCTCTTTATTATTCCCTAGATTTCCTAATGCAATACCTTTCCTTGATAGTGCATAATCATTTTTGGGGTTAATTTCAAGAGCTTGATTGAAAGCTTCAAGTGCTTCTTCATCCTTATCAAGATTTATTAATATAGCACCTTTCCTTGATAGTGCATAATCATCTTTAGGGTTAATTTCAAGAGCTTGATTGAAAGCTTCAAGTGCTTCTTCATGCTGACCTAAATTTCCTAATGCAATACCTTTCTTTGATAGTGTATAATCATCTTTAGGGTTAATTTCAAGAGCCTTGTTGAAAGCTTCAAGTGCCTCTTCATACTTACCAATATTTCCTAATGCAATAGCTTTTCTTGATAGTGCATAATCATCTTTTAGGTTAATTTCAAGAGCCTTGTTGAAAGCTTCAAGTGCTTCTTCATCCTTATCAAGATTTATTAATGCAATACCTTTACTTGATAGTGCATAATCATTTTTTGGGTTAATTTCAAGAGCCTGATTGAAAACATCAAGTGCCTCTTCATACTTACCAAGATTACCTAATGCAGCACCTTTCCTTGATAGTGCAATATCATCTTTTGGGTTAATTTCAAGTGCCTGATTCAAAGCTTCAAGCGCTTCTTCATATTTTTTTTCAGATAACAGTAATTGTCCTTCATAAAAATGTGCCTTACCTTCTAATTCTTTGTCCTTTGTCCGGGCAGCAGTTTCCTTCAGATTACCTATTTCATAAACTACTTCTTCCCGTTCTCCCAGTTCCAGAAGTTTAGGTGTAAGTTTTAGCATTGCCTCTGTTTTGAATTCAGGAGGCTGGATTTCAGCATAATAACAGAGTTCCTTGAGAACTGATTTTTCACCCGCTTCAAGAAGTTCAAACTTTAATTTGAAAAGATCTTTCCGCTCTTCAGGTGTGTACCATAACTGTAAGAAATCCAAAAGAATAGATACCCGCTTTCTCCCGAATGGCTGCCGCATCTCCCGCCAGAGCCTGAAAAGCCTTTCCCTCACTTCATATTTAGTATGCCTTCCCATTGGCCGCGAAATCACATACCCATCAGTTTCCAGCCTCCTTAGCTGCGTATTAACAGTCTGGAGTTTGATCCTTGCTTTTTCTGAGATTTGTTTAGGTGTAACAGTTTCCCCAAAAGAGATCAAAATATCAAAAATTCGTCTCTGCTGTCCAGTTAACATCTGGAATATCTCTTGATAGAATGGTGTGTGTTCATCTATTACCTTGAAAAATGCCTTCTCAACGTTCTCGATCTCTCCCCCCGTAATCATATCATAAAAAAGGAATACAAGTCTCGGACTGCCTCCTGTAAGATGCACAATTCCATGTATCCTCTCTTCGTATTGTTCGAATTTTTCGAAAAACTCCTCACCATTTTCAGTTTCAGCAATTTTTTGCATCAACTCCTTAATCTCCTTATACGAAAACTCCTTAAGGTGCTGGATATGGAAAAAATTATAAAATGGTTCATCATGTCCTGACAAAGAAGGAAAAATCAACGGAGCCGTGGCCACTATGGAAAAAATGTCGTTTTTCTGGAATATAGATCTTAACTTATGAAGTTCTTCTTTTTCCAACTGCTTAAATAGTTCATGTAGATTTTCGACAAAAATAATAAATCGCTTTCCATCCTTTCTTGAAATATCTTTAAGTTTTTCCACTGTGGCATACAGGATTTCATCTTCCTGTTCCAGAGATAAGATATCAGAAATGTCCTCTGGAGTTCCCTTTGAATACTTCTCAAAATATTCCTCTAAAATCCTCACGAAAAGATCGGATGCACGATAGACAGAATATTCCTCTTCTGCCAGTTTTACCGGAATTAATAACGAGGGTAATTTATGTTCAATTTCATAATACAGTAGAGTCAAAAAGTGGGATTTTCCAATTCCCCTTGGTCCTACCACCAGATAAAACCTGGGTGTCTTATTTTTTGCAGCATTCCCTATTTCCTTTACCAGATCTTCAAGCAGCTTTTCCCTGCCCACGAAAAGTTTGCGTAAAATATCTTCGGACATATTCTCTGGCGAATATCTATAGAAGATAATATCAGTAGACATCGCCATGATATATTCTCCACCAGTCCTGCAGCATTTTAGAATAGAATTTGAGTCCATTTTCAGGATCATGCTCCAGGTAAAAGTCATTACTCAGATCAGCTATTAAATCCATGAACTGTTCGTAATCATCGATTGCCGTTTCCCGTTTGAAAATCCCAAATGCCATGTCAACAGGATAACAATCAACATTACAGACATTTTTCAATATAGCTATTGCAGCTTTCTCTTCCATATCACCATAAAAAATTCTCAACCTCTGGGAATAATGCTCAAAATAGTATTTTCCTTCATTGCCAAGAATACGGAAATTATATGTTTTCTCTATTAATTCGTCATTAATTTCTCCATCCCTCAAAATGTATTCTTCTTTTATGGCGCTTAGCATAATCGCAATAAAATAAGGTATATAGGCCTCCCCAATACAACCTAATATTTTTTCACCGTATGATGGTACGTAGGTCCATCCTTCTTCCTGGAAAATTTTTTCAATGAGATCAAGTGCTGTCTGTTTTTGGAATCCATCTACACGAACCCTCTTAAAATCATTAATTACACTTACTCCACCCACATTCCTTACGACACGATCCATACTAACAGAACCACCGACAATAAATCTCAGGTTTGGAGAAACCTGGCGGAGCTTTCGGAACCAATGTAAGAAATCTTCCGCATCCTTTGGTTCCATTTTTTCAATTGCTATAGGGAATTCATCTACTATGAAGCAAATTTTTGAATCCGCTTCATTGATTATATCAAATATTAGTGCGGTTTTATCAATCCAATTTTCTTTTAAATCATTTTTAATGTTAGTCCTTAATTTAGCTTTAAACACTGAGATTCCAATTTCTTCAATATTATCCTTGAACCATTGAAAACCATTTTTAAAAGCAGGAATCAGTCTTGTTCTTTGCTCGATTTTTTCATTTTCAATTAGAGCCATTACTATTTCAGAAATAAACCGATGGGGGGAATTCACGTCTTCTACTTCGAGAAATACACATATTTCATCCGCATCTAACAGTTCTTTTTCCAGCTTCCTCATAATCGAGGTCTTCCCAAACCTTCGCGGAGCGATAAGTAGAACACTATCTTTCTCTAATGTGGAAAGTATTAGTGAAATTTCCTTTTCACGGTCAATAAAATCATTTCCTACTGCCGGATTGCCAACTGGTATCATATTTATTTACTCCATTTGAATATGTATAACAATATTGTTATATATCAATTTTGTTATATAACAGTTCTGTCATACATATAATAAATCAAAATATAAAAAAACCCATCCATCACAAAACCCCAAAACAAAAATACCTCCCGCACCAATACATACCCCTCATACAACCACCATCCCGACCGGAGTCCACCCCATGCAAAAACTTTCCCCTGCCATGCGCCAGTACTACGACGCAAAACAGCAGCATCCCGATGCCTTAATCATGTTCAGGATGGGCGACTTCTATGAATCATTCGGCGAGGATGCAGCCACCATGGCCAGGGAACTGGACATCACCCTTACCACCAGGGGCAAGGACAAGGACGGCGAGAAGATGCCCCTGGCAGGCATACCATACCATGCCATCGACTCATACCTGCCCCGCTTGATAAAGAAAGGCTATAAGGTTGCCATCTGCGAGCAGCTTGAAGACCCGAAACAAGCCAAAGGTGTGGTCAAGCGTGGCGTGGTCAGGGTGGTCACACCTGGTACGGCCATGGACTCATCCATGTTCTCTGATTCGGGCAGCAACTACCTGATGGCTGTGGCCCGCCATGATACCCATTTAGGCATATCATTTTTAGATATATCCACTGGCGAGTTCATGACCACACAGGTGGAAGATAAAGCACCCTATGACGCTGTCGTGAGTGAAGCGGTCAGGATGCGGCCTGCCGAGTGCATAGTGCCCCCAGAACTATACAGCAAAAGCGAACTTACAGCCAGGCTAAAAGATAACCTGAAGCTCATCATCCATCAATACGAGGAAGATGCATTCGAACCAGGTACTGCCAGGCGCCGCCTGCTGGACCACTTTCACGCAGCCACACTGGAGGGAATGGGACTTGCGGACCTGCCCGCTGCCACTACGGCCGCAGGTGCCGCACTCGCCTATGCCAGAGATACCCAGATGAGGGAACTGGACCATATCCAGACCCCAAGGACGTACTTTGAAAACCAGTTCATGGTACTGGACGCTGTTACACTGCGCAACCTGGAACTGGTCAAGAACGTGCGTGACGGAGGTACAAACTCCACGCTGCTGAAAGTACTGGACCACACCAGTACACCCATGGGTTCCAGACGGCTGCAAAAATGGCTGGTCCAACCCCTGGTATCTGTGGGTGACATTAACCGGCGACTGGATGGTGTGGGAGAAATGTCCGGAAATACCCTGCTGCGCTATGACCTGCGCTCACTCCTGAAAGGCATACGCGACATTGATAGGCTTACCGGACGTATCGTCTACGGCAATTCCAATGCCAGGGACCTGGTGGCACTTCGCACTTCACTGGGCGCCCTGCCCCTGATAAAATCGGCACTTAATGGAGCAGGTATCAGCTCAGATATCCTTTCATCCATAAACAACTCACTCAGCGATTTCGCTGACCTCAACGACCTGCTGGAGTGCTCAATAGTGGACGAGCCGCCGGTCAGTGTACGCGAGGGCGGTATGATTAAGGCAGGATACAAGCCCGAACTGGACGAGCTTAACGACTTGACCGCACACGGCAAGGAGTGGGTGGCCAAACTGCAACAGCAGGAACGGGAGCGTACCGGCATCAGGTCGCTGAAGGTGGGATACAACAAAGTGTTCGGCTACTTTATAGAAGTGACAAAGGCCAATCAGTCCCAGGTGCCTGATGAATATATCAGGAAGCAGACCATGACCAATGCCGAGCGGTTCTACACACCTGAACTGAAGGAAAAGGAGGCAATGATACTTTCAGCCAACGACAAACGAGTGGCCCTTGAATACGAACTGTTTACCCAGATCACCGATCAGATAGCACAGCAGGCAGCCGGACTACAGGAGACAGCCGGGCTCATAGCCGAACTGGACGTGATCATCACCCTGGCCGAAGCGGCAGTGAACAATAACTATGTCAGGCCAGAGATAAATGACGGCTGCGAGATACTGGTACGGGACGGACGCCACCCGGTTGTAGAGAATTCCGTACAGGGCGGGTTTGTTCCCAACGATACCCATATGGATTGCAACAGCGACCAGTTCCTGCTCATCACAGGACCCAACATGGCAGGTAAATCCACTTACATGCGCCAGATTGCTCTCATCGTTATCATGGCACAGACAGGATGCTTTGTGCCTGCATCATATGCGTCCGTTGGTATCGTGGACAGGGTATTTACCAGGGTCGGGGCATTCGATGACCTGGCAAGCGGGCAGAGTACCTTTATGATAGAGATGGTGGAACTCGCAAACATCCTGAATAATGCAACCCATAAGAGCCTGATCCTGCTGGATGAGATCGGCAGGGGTACCAGCACCTTTGACGGGTACAGCATCGCCCGCTCTGTAGTTGAATTTATCCATAACAGGGGTCGTGTAGGGGTACGCTCCCTGTTCGCCACACATTACCACCAGCTGACAAGCCTGGAAGGAAGCCTGAAGCGGGTCAAGAATTATCACATTGCTGTAAAGGAAGAGGGACATGACCTGGTCTTTTTACGAAAGATCGTACCCGGGGCCACTGACAAAAGTTACGGTATCCATGTAGCACGCCTGGCCGGAGTGCCCCTGAAAGTTACACAGAGAGCCAAAGAAGTACTAAGTGAAGTAGAGAGTGAAAGCCTTGGACATAAAGGAAAGAGCAGTGCAACTTACACCCAGTTAATGCTGTTCGACCCGGGCAGCAGCGAAGCCCTACAGCCTAACCCGGTTGTCGAGACCCTGAAAGAATTAAATATTGATGACATGACGCCGCTGGAAGCGCTCAACAAATTGCATGAACTGAAAAAACAGGCAGGTGGAGATGCTGGCAGTGAATAAGATACAGGTTCTTGATGAGGCTACCATCAATAAGATACATGTCCTTGATGAAGCTACTATCAATAAGATCGCGGCAGGTGAGGTGATCGAGCGCCCGGGTTCTGTTGTCAAGGAACTGGTCGAGAACTCGATCGATGCTGGTGCCACAGATATCAGGATAGAGGTTATGGGCGGCGGCATCAAGTCCATCAAGGTCACTGATAACGGTAGCGGGATGAGCCGGGAGGATGTGTCTATCGCTTTTTTAAAACATGCCACCAGCAAGATAAGGGATGCCCATGATATTGAAAAGGTGCTGACCCTGGGGTTCAGGGGCGAGGCCCTGTCATCCATTACTGCCGTGTCAAATGTAGAGATTACCACCAAACGTCCCGGTGAGGTTGCCGGCACCCGTGTGGTGGTTCACGGTGGCGAGGTGGTGAGTATGGGTGATGCAGGGGCAGCCGATGGTACGTCCATTGTGGTGGAAGACCTGTTCTTTAACACTCCCGCACGCAGGAAGTTTTTGAAAAAGGGACGGAGCGAACTTGCACATATTGTGGACGTGGTCACAAGGAACGCACTGGGCCACAATGATGTATCATTTTATCTCTCACACAACGGCAGGGAACTGTTTCGCTCCCCTGCATCAGGTGACCTGTTCGATACTATTGTGCACATTTACGGGCCTGGGATTGCTAGGGAACTGATACCAGTAAATTTCACAAATGACCTTGTGCAGATATCGGGATATATCTCAAAACCAGGCTTTACAAGGAGTGATAAGGACCACCAGGCATTCTTTATAAATGGAAGACCGGTCAGGTCAAAAACAATAAGCGACGCCATTAGCCTGGGATATTACACCATGCTGCCAAGGGGCAGGTATCCGGTGGCTGTGCTTAATATCACACTGGATACATCGGAAGTGGATGTAAATGTACATCCCACAAAGCAGCATGTAAGGTTCGGCCATGAACTTGCCCTGATGAATGCTGTGTCAGAAGCTGTGGGTTCGATACTATCCGAGACTGAACTGGTGCCTGAAGCAAAGGAGGCGGTAACCCAAACGAAACTATATCCCGCCCCTTCAACCGAAGTACAGAATATCAGTGAGATACAGACCGAGTTCAAGGTGCCGGTTACAGATACCCAGCGCAGGCTTACCCGTACTGACAGGTATCTGGCGCAGACTCATGAGGTAACTAAAACGGGGCCGCACCTTGAGTTGCAGATACTGGGCCAGGTGGACAATGTATATATTGTCGCCCGGAGCGGGGATGGGTTGGTATTGATCGACCAGCATGCAGCCCATGAGCGCATCCTGTACGAACAGGTGCTGGAATCAGGCGATAGGGGAGTGCAGGAATTTATAACACCTGTTAATCTTGAACTAAATTCAAAGGAAAAGGTGCTGATAAAGGACTATATCCCACATCTTGAAGAGGCAGGTTTTATCGTTTCTGAGTTCGGTCCCGATTCCTTTGCAGTGACTGCAGTGCCCCATATCCTGGGCAAGCTGGAAGATACTACTGTGGTGCATGATATTATAAGCGATATATTATCTGGTGGCAGGGTCAGGGACGGGACCGGCATATCAGAGCAGGTGTACAAGAGTACTGCATGCAGGGGTGCTATCAAGGCCGGGGCCGCACTGACCAGGGAGCAAATGGAAAACCTGGTGGCCCAATTGTACAGGACTAAAAATCCGCATACATGCCCACACGGCAGGCCAACTGTAGTTACTTTTAGCAGGTCAGACCTGGACAAGCTCTTTAAAAGGATTTAATACTTCTTCACTATTCATCCGGATCACCGGAATCACCGGACAGTTCGCTGGTTTCCTGGAAATGCAGCCCGCCTGTACCTACGCCTGTTACTGCGCCGGTTCCTGCACCTGTTCCCGGACCCTCATCCTCCTGCTTCGGTACAGCACTGGGGTGCATATCTTTTTTATACAGGATGGTGCGGTATGGGAAGGGAATTTCTATACCTTCTACATCGAATCGTTTCTTGATGGATTCCATTAACTCGCAGCCTGTAAAATAAGCCAGGCTTCGGTCACGGACCCAGATCATCAACCTTAGGTTTACTGCAAAATCACCCAGTTCTGTAAGTAGGACTTTAACCTCGCTGCCTTCTGTCACCTCCAGGTGTATCCGGCTGACTTCGTAGTGATCCATGACATTGGGATGATCTCTGGCTTCGGCTTCCATGATGGACCGGGCCAGGTCGATATCCGAATCATAACTAATGCCGATGTTCACAGGCCATATTACAGTGGGGTCTTCAATTGACCAGTTTATGATAGATTCTTCACTCATAATGGAATTGGGAATAATGAGACGCCTGTTATCCCAGGTGACCACTACGGTATGACGCAGTGTCAGGTCAGAGATTGTACCGTACTCATTATGGATGGTGACAATATCTCCTACCCTGAAGGGGTGGAACACTGCAAGTGATATGCCTGACATAATATTGGCAAGTGTACTCTGCGCTGCAAATCCGATAATGATACCTGCAAAACCGGCACCTGCGAATAATGCTACAGAAAGTGTGCGAAGCTGGGGGACGCTGGATATGACAACTATAAGACCCACAATGTAAATGGCGGCCACAACAAGGTGCCGCAGCAGTCTGTAACCTGTGGGGTCCACTCTCAGTTTCAGGCTGGCCTTTTTGAAATAACCCTGAAGAAGCTTGTCAGCCAGCCTGGAAAAAAAGATGGTTGCAACTATGACTATAAAGATAAATATCGGTGTTGCGACGTTCCACGACAACCACTGTGGCCAGTAGTTGGCTATTGTGTCAGCAAATATCATGATATGAACAAAAGTAAATTCACTTGTTTGATTAATAAACTTTCGAAAACTGGTTATGTTGGTTGTTGGGTGAGTGGGTGTTGCACCCAGGGGACATGCTCTATAGAACTTGTACTTCTATCCCCCTTTTAACTTCCTAATGTTCTTACAGGATGCAGGATTTTTCAACGCTCGTTGAAATTATACTCTGTTCGGTTGAGATTGTTCAAAATACTCCACAGTTACTTCCAACCCTTCCACTAACCCAACCTCAGGCTCCCACCCCAGCACATCCTTCGCCTTCCCGATATCCGGCCTCCTGACCTTAGGATCATCCAGAGGCAACTCCTCAAAAACAATCTGTGAACCACTCCCGATAACCTCAATAACCCGCTCAGCAAACTCCAGTACACTCATCTCATCCGGATTCCCGATATTCACAGGCTCCGCACAATCCGACATCATCAACCTGTAGATCCCATCGATCAGGTCAGACACATAGCAGAACGAACGCGTCTGGTTTCCGTCACCATAGACAGTAATATCCTCCCCACGCAGAGCCTGGTTAATAAAATTCGGCACCACCCGCCCATCACCTGCACGCATGCGCGGCCCGTAGGTATTGAAGATGCGCACGATCCGAGTATTTATACCGTGATACCTGTGATACGCCATTGTAATCGCCTCAGCATACCGCTTAGCCTCATCGTACACCCCGCGCGGTCCGATCGGGTTCACATTACCCCAGTAGGTTTCAGACTGCGGGTTCACAAGCGGGTCGCCGTAGACCTCAGATGTGGATGCAAGCAAAAAGCGGGCGCCCTGTTCTTTAGCAAGACCGAGCATGTTGTAGGTGCCAAGTGCTCCGACTTTGAGCGTCTGGATGGGCAGGTCAAGGTAATCGATAGGGGAAGCAGGGGATGCGAGGTGGAATATGTAGTCGATCTTGTCCCCGAAATATATCGGTTTTGTGACATCGTGTTTTAGGTAGGTGAACCTGTCCGAATCTATGTGATCGATATTATTTGTATTGCCAGTCACAAGGTTATCTATGCAGATGAGTTCATGTCCTTTCGAAAGTAAAAGGTCACAAAGGTGCGACCCTAAGAATCCTGCGCCGCCTGTTACTATAGTTCTAATGGTAATCACTTTGTAGTGTAAGATATTTTTGGCAATTTGTTCATTTTCCATCACTCATGTTCAAATCGCCAACAGTAGGTATATATTTTGTTGATCTGCCTTTGCCCTTTTTTTAGGACCCCTTTCAACATGTTGAGACAATCCCCGTTTTGAGGTCTCATCTGATACACCGTTAACCGTTCTATAAATTTGATTATTTATGAACCCTTTCATGAAAGCGGATTTCAAAGCGTTTCTTTGCCTATCATTCAACTCAATACCAAGTTTCTCTATTTCAAATATGACGATCGCTTTTGGAGTGCAATACAAAATATCACTTATGGGCATAACAATGGTGTGAAATATAGCCACGAAAAGTAAGAAAATGTATAGAAATCCAGGTAGATGAAATACTGACGACATGGCTTCTCAAGTTTATTTGGAATTGGACAATTAAAAGTAACGCAATACAACCTTTTCTGCAAAGTTTTATATATTGAAAGAACATAAGAGGATTTGATTAGAAGCTATTTTATAAGTGGCACTTGTGACGGTAATTGTTTTACTATTACTATTTCTGTGAATCTGCTTAGGGTAGTTTATAATTGTAATTTAAGGATGTGTAATATTTGTTCGGAAACGTTAAAGAAAGTGCTCCGGTAGAAGCCGGAGAAACATATGATGTATCGATTGAAGACCTCGCAAGAGAAGGCGACGGTATTGCAAGAATTGAAGGTTTCGTAATTTTCGTACCTGAAACACAGGTCGGTGACGAGATCACTATAAGGATTAATAAGGTAATGCGAAAATTCGCAATTGCAGAGAAAGTAGAATAAAATTAAACTGACTAATTCAATTCAGTTTTAATTCCCTGGCATCGGGAACGGTGCCTGGGAAATAACCATTTTTAGTATTTTTTTTATTATTGGTGTTAGTTATACTATCAGACTGGTTCTTTTTATTTTTTCATTTTCACATTTTCACTTTTTGGAATAAAGTAATATCTATTCAATGACTAATACATAGATTGTGACCAGAGAACTGGAAGTAATCCTTGTTAAGAAACTTGAATACAAGCGTGTTGACTGCACCTGTGGGATTGCTGTGATGTCTACCGACCCTACGCCTGATATAAGCAAAGCCATTAAAAATGCTGCAAGGGAGTTCGGTGCAAGGTTCAGTATACTGGATACTACTGTGCATCCGGATGCAGTGCTTAGGTATCATATCAAGGAACTGCCTGCAGTTGTAATTGAAGAGAAAAGTTATCCTGCTGATGGGGATGTTGTGAGGAAAGTCCTGGGTGAACTTTCCCAGTAGTCCGGGTAGTCCGGGCGAGTATGAAGATTGGAAGAATTGATATTTCCAGGTTTTTATCAGAGGTATATAAAAAGTAAAATATGCTCCGGCCGGGATTTGAACCCGAGTTTTCGGCTCGAAAGGCCGGAATGATTGACCGGACTACACTACCGGAGCACGATGGTGTTCTGCAAATGATTGGATAATAGTCCCGGGCGGATTCGAACCGCCGTCGCGGGCTGTCCTCATCCTCGACTCACAAAGAGTCTCGGGTTCCAAAGGCCTGCAGGATTGACCTCTACCCTACGGGACTGCAGGGTATCCTAATAGCGCATTAAAGTACTTATTCTTTATTGTTGTAATAGGTTAAAATCCCTGGACTGGGCTTGAATTATGCACACAGAAGAGCCGTTGCATCAAAACCTTTATGTTATTTCAATGCATCCATAAGCACCACTCTCCCTACCAAAAATTCTGTGCCCGGGTGGGGTAGGGGTTATCCTATAGGACTGTGGATCCTTCGACTCGGGTTCGATTCCCGACCCGGGCCCCATGCTATTTTTCAGTCCAATCCATCTTAAAAAAAAAAGTACAGCTATTAGAACGAGAAAGGTGGGACAAATATACTTTATGTACTGTGAAAATAAAGATGCTGTGACCGGAATTACCGGTCATTAAAAAAAGTTATTTTACGTCCTGATTATTCTTCAGCCGCTTCCTCAACGTTTTCTGCAGCTTCTTCTTCCGTTGACTCTTCGTCTGCTCCCTCTCCCCCGGCCCCGCCGCCAAGCAGTTCATCAATGGACTTGCTGCCGTATTCCTCTACGAGCACATTGATCTGGCTGACATCAGATGAAATCTCTTCACCCCGCATGGTCTTGCGGCGTCTCATACCTTTAACAGGCGAATTGAAACCTACTCCACCAGTCACAAGTATCTTTCGCCTGGGTGAACCGGGAAGACCACTGCGCATGGGAAAACCGCCCTTATCAGTCCCGCCCTTTATTTTCAGGGAATAGCCCGGAAGACCTACAACGTCCCCGCTTACTACATCACCTATACTTTTTCCAATGAAACCATTAGCATGGCTGCCAGAAACCTCTATCTGGTGTGCCAATCCTGTTTTGCTGTCTGAAATTATAATACGGAAATCTGCCATTCATTATCTCCTTTATGGGATTATTATCATTATTTAAAATCAGATACGTAATTAATATCTGAGGTATAACGGACTTAACAGGCTATAAACATATTTAATATTATCGAGGTAAGATGAGTTTTATCCCTGCTCCTGGATGTGTCTGGCACAATTGGTAATAATTAACATATATTAGATAATGAGGACAGGTATGAACCCGAACGGTCCGGTTATTGGCATCGACATCGGCGGCGCTAATACCAAGATAGCTTCACATGACGGCCAGATCACTGAACTACATTATATTCCCTTGTGGAAAGATACCCGCCTGCCCGAAGTATTAGGGGAGATCATACACCGCCTCAAACCCGCAAAGGTTGGAGTGGTCATGACAGGGGAGTTGGCAGATTGTTTTACAGATAAAGAACAAGGTGTCAGTTTCATCATGAATGCCATAGATGCCGTATTCCCAGGCGCGCTGTACTTGAATAACAGGGGCGAGTTCATAGATTCAAGCGGCGAGATCAGGTCACTGGCCGCAGCCAACTGGACCGCTTCAGCCCTGCTGGCCGGAAGGGAGCGTGATTGCATATTCGCTGATGTGGGCAGCACAACTACCGACCTTATTCCGGTAAAGCACGGCCGTCCCCTGGCCGGTACGACAGACTTCCAGCGGCTTGGGCGCCATGAACTATTATACAGGGGCATACTCCGCACAAATATTGCTGCCCTGATGAATCTGATCGAGCTGGGCGGTAACAATTATAGATTATCCTCTGAGCTTTTCGCCCAGACCGCAGACGCCAACCTGCTGCTGGGAAATATCAGCCAGGAGGATTACACCTGCGAAACAGCCGATTCTGGCGGGAAGATCAAAAAGGATGCTGCAAGACGCCTGGCCAGGGTAGTGTGTGCAGATACCACCGAACTGGATCCTGATGATATTATGGATATCGCCAGGCAGGTTTATGACCACCAGAGGGATGAACTGGCAGAGGCACTGGGAATACTGGCATCACAACACGACATCAATACTGTGGTGGGAGCAGGACTGGGCGAGTTTATAGTACGTGATGCGGCGAAGCATGCCGGACTTATTTGCACCCTGCTATTTGAAGAATATGGCAGGGATATCTCAAAAGTATTCCCTGCATACGCGGTTGCATGCCTGGCAAACGATATCTGATCAGCATACCATACCTTCACCCTACTATGCCTTCGACGAGCCTACCATGCCTTCGACGGCTTCCATATCCACATGTGCCAGGAAGTGCTCTGCCAGTTGGTGGTAGGGGTCTGTGTATGTGATCCTGTCTCTTATGCTGCTGTACTTGAGTCCACGCCTGGCATAGAGATACTCCAGGAATGCACATTTCAGGTTCTCATTCTCGAATAGACCGTGCATGTATGTCCCCCACACTAATCCGGTCACATCGACACAACCGTCGTCATCAAAGGCCGGTGTGTTACTATGTAGTCTTGACATGCCCATGTGTATCTCGTAACCGTCTACTTGCTGTTTGTTGATGCTGCCCAGGATAGGGCCGTTACCTGTTACGGTTTTCTTGGTCCTGACTGTTTGTTTTTCATATTTTGAAAAATCCGTGGAAATATCAAGCAGCCCAAGTCCGTCCACACTGACTGCACTCCCACCGCTCCCCTCGATTCCGCTATCAGTAATGGTCTTGCCCATCATCTGGTAGCCGCCGCATATCCCGATAACCGGTATGCCCGCATTTGCAAGTTCAAGAATCCGGGTACCAGTGCCGCTATCCTGCACCACTTTCAGGTCATCAATGGTGTTCTTGGTGCCTGGTAATATCAGTGCATCGGGCCGACCAAGGTCGTCACCCGGCTCAACGTACCTTATATTCGATAATTGCTCCAGGGGCTCAAAGTCTGTGAAATTTGATATCCTTGGAAACCTTATGACTGCAATATCCACAAGGCCGTTATCTTTGTTGTATGACTGTTTTTTGTCTGCGATCGAGACAGAATCTTCAGAGGGAATGGATAGTTTGGTATATGGTATGACGCCCAGAACGGGCACACCGGTCAGTTTTTCAAGTTCCCTGAGGCCCGGTTCCAGTATTGCGGGGTCGCCCCTGAATTTATTGATTATGATGCCCCGAACCAGCGGTGCGATGTCGTCGGGTAGTAGTTTCAGGGTTCCGTAGATACTGGCGAACACACCACCCCGCTCGATGTCACCCACAAGGATGATGGGTGGCTTAAGCAGCCTGGCAGTGCCGATATTGACCACGTCCCTGTGGTATAAGTTGATCTCGGCGGCACCCCCTGCCCCTTCGATCACAATGATGTCATGTTGTTTGGCCAGACAATTGTATGCGTGCTCGACAACCTTCATCATGTCTTCAATTGATTCATAATAGTCACCGGCACTACGGTCTGCATACGGCCGGCCCATTATGATTACCTGGGAATGGCGGTCACCTTTGGGTTTTAACAGGATGGGGTTCATGTCTGCTGTGGGTGGGATGCCGCATGCTTTTGCCTGGATTGCCTGGGCTATGCCTATCTCGTCGCCGTTGTCTGTTATCCAGGAATTGAGGCTCATATTCTGAGCCTTGAAGGGTGCCACATTAAAGCTTTGTTCGGTAAAAATACGGCACAGGGCTGTAACTACTATGCTCTTGCCGACATGTGAGCCTGTTCCCAGTACCATCAGGGGTTTTGCGGTGTTGTTCATTGTATTGAATCCGGTGGTAGTTGATGGCTATATCTATCCTGAAGGTCAAGAAAATGTTCACTTCGTTCGCATTTTCTAAGCCAGCAGAAAAGTATATACTTTCCTATGGTTGAAAAACATATTGAATTATATACAGCAAGGAAATCCTTGCTGCTGCCCGGATTTCCTATAAATAAAATTCTACTTCACGTATTATAAAAAAAGTATTGCACATATTTAATGTGCAATTCATTGATTGTTATTTCTGAACTGCTTTTTCAGAACGCTTGAACCGTCTGCGTTTTGTACCTGCTGAATTGAACCGCTGTGCAGGACCCGGGCGCTTGTATTCCAGATTGCTTTTTTCAACCAGTCTGATTTTTCCCTTTCTGCCCTTAATTCTGCCCCATTCGATTGAACCGGTTTTACCCATTTTTTATCCTCCAACTTTTAATAGTATAATCGATTAATGATATTTTTCCTGATTTGATCGTCCAACATTGTATCGGATATGCTTATAATTAACGGTAGCTCATTATTTCAGTTCAACTACCTTAAAGGACATATCCCTTAAGCATTCACCATCCGGTTCGCCCGCAATTTTCAGGATCTTGTATTTTCGTCCGGGTACCGGACCGGGATGCTGGCATATTTCAAACATCTCGCAATCCTTCTCATCGCAGTTAACAGGTTCATACGTGATAGTCGAACCCTCGTAAGCCTTACTAGTCTCGATAAATACCTTCCAGGGTACCTCTACCACATCCACAGCCTGCACACCACCATCATGTATTGAACAATCAAGGGGTGCTGCATTTCTAATATCAACTATCTTATAATGGCCTCCTTCATCCAGGTTCATACATGTGCTCTTAAGATTACATCCATTACAATCCTTGCTTTTGCCTTTGAATATGAATTCTACGCCTGGTTTTGCCATTCTTACGCCAATAAGTGTCACAATAGTATCTTCATTCATACTTCATCCTCCTGTTTTGCTTTAATTGTCCTCACTAAGTAATAATGTATTAAAGTATTTCGTAAATTACCGGATATTATTCTACAACCCCTGTGATCTTTGCAAGCCTTCTTGCTGCCCCTTCTGTCAATCCCGTACCAAGTATGGTGTATCGTTTTGGCCTGATAGTATGGGCTTTCATTAAGGCTTCTATAATATGTTCGGGGTCGATACCAAGTTCTTCTGCATTGGTTGGTGCACCTATGGTCTTTAATGTACGACAGATCCCCTGCCAGTCGCCACCGTGCAGGTACATCATCATTATTGAACCCACGCCGCACTGTTCCCCGTGCAGTGCAGGCTTGGGAGCTACCTGGTTCAGTGCATGACTGAACTTATGTTCGGAACCGCTGGCCGGCCGGGACGACCCTGCAATGCTCATCGCAACACCGCTTGCCACCAGAGCCTTGACTACGGTTCGTGCGGACTCAGGCAGACCTGGCCGAATCGATTCAGCCGAGTCCATCATGATCTTTGCTGTCATCATGGACAGGTGTGAAGCATACTCACTGATCTTTATATTCTTCAGACGGTGTGCCAGTTCCCAATCCCTGACCGCAGTACATTTGGACATAATATCACCGCAGCCTGCAGCCAGGAGCCTGAAAGGTGCATCTGCTATTATCTGTGTATCGGCCACCACTGCCACTGGGGGTTCTGCCTCCACCGATACTGTCTGCCCATTCTGGGTTATCGATGCTCGTGAGGATACGATGCCATCGTGTGAAGCTGCAGTAGGAACGCTGACAAATTGGTTACCTGTCTTTTTCGATGCCAGTTTGGCAATGTCAATAGTCTTCCCACCGCCCACACCCAATAAAAAAACACCAGTACTGTTATCGATATCAGATATAAGCTGCTCTACTTTTTCCACTTCATCCATCTCGGGTTTTTCCACAATTACCGAATGAACATCACACCCGTTATCCTCCAATATCTGAGCAACAGTACTGCCAGCCCTGTTGATCGTAGTGGGTCCGCTGACAATTAAAGCATTCCCATTAAGCTTAAGAGCGTTGCAAACATTACCGATATCATTGATCACTCCGTTGCCTACAACCACATTTCTGGGTAGCAGCATCCATCTTGATTTAAAATTATCTGCATTTGATTCGTTCATATAATACATACCATATAATATCGTAAGAGGTTATAAAACATGGGGACTGCCGAGGGCATACAGGATTTTATCTACAAATATTATATCTATCCTATCATTTCTGATGCAGGCTACAACCCTGTGAATACAATAACATGGGCGATATTACTGGGCTTGTGTTTATTTGGCGTGCTAAAACTACTGGAAAAAATGGATGTAAGAGCGGACTGGGAATTTACCAAGGTTATCATCCCGTACATCATCGCCGGCTCAACCCTGAGGGTAATTGAAGATGCCGAGCTGTTCGAGCCACCAATTAAATACTTGTTCATTACCCCGCCAATCTATTTACTAATGTTCGCGATAACTGTCCTGCTGCTGTTCATCTCTATCAGGCTGCAAAGATCAGGATATGTGAATGACTGGAAAAAAGCCTTTGCAGCCGCCGGCATATTGTGGTCTTTGGTCAATATAGGAATATTGTTATTGACAGAACGTATCATCAACCCTGTACACTTCACTGCTATCATCCTTCTTGGTACCGGGCTGACAGCAGTAGCATACCTTCTGGCCAGGAACAGAGGTTGTTCTATGTTCAGACAACACATCAATATCAGCATCTTATATGCACACCTGCTGGATGCGTCATCCACTTTTATTGGTGTGGATTATATGGGATATTATGAAAAACACGTTGTACCTACCTTCCTTATCGATCTTACAGGGACGGCCGCAATCATGATCCCGCTAAAGCTTATCATATTCATTCCGGTAATATTCATGCTTGATACCCAGTTCGATGAGAACGATGATTCCAGGCGGCTCAGGGACCTGATGAAACTGACAATCATAGTACTGGGCCTGGCACCTGCCACACGGAACACTATAAGGATGGTATTCGGGATATGAACCAAAACGAACAGTACTATTTCAGCACCGGGAAGGGTTTTACTGCAGAGGCAATGGCATACCTGACATCACTGCGCCCCTACCTTCTTGTTATTATTACTTTATTCCTGCTTGCAACAGCAGTGGGATATGTATCAGCGTACTTTAACCCTGATATCATTGACGAGCTAATAGGACAATTCGAAGAAACATACGGCTGGATCGCAGAAGAATCACCTATAATGATCATGCTGTTCATTTTCGCAAACAATACATTGAACAGTTTTATTGCCATGCTGCTTGGTACATTTTTCGGCATCTGGCCTGTTATCTTCATTCTGGTCAATGGTTATTTCATTGGTGTGGTGGTTTTCAGTTCAGTACAGGAGTATGGCATACTTGTGGTACTGTTCGCCTTGTTACCACACGGTATCATTGAACTTCCTATGATATTTATCAGCGCAAGCATGGGCCTGAGACTGGGGGTTCTTGCATTTCAGAAAATATTCAATATAAAGGATATCAGGTTCAAATATGAACTGTTCAGTGCCATCAGGTTCTTTGTCACGGTAATCGTCCCGCTATTGTTCATTGCAGCTATCATCGAGACCTTTATCACATCAAGCATACTTTATATACTGACTTCCTGAGGCTGGCCTTTATAAAAAGGTTCACGATATTTCATTGCTTTATAGAACAAAGTTTCAAGCTCACTGTCACTGGCATGGCTTACATCCACAAGGTTGTCATTTCTCAACAGGCAGGGTTTTAGTTTACCATCAGATGTCACCCTCAGCCGGTTGCAGTTGGCACAGAACACTGAATTATCAATAGGCTTCACAAGTTCGATTTCTGCACCATCTACCATGTATTTCTTCCGGCGGTGCATCTTTCGCTCTATTACGGATGATGCCCTGGATTCCAGTTCTTTTTTGATAATATCCATTTCCATAAGCAATCCGTTATTACCAAAGTCCATGGGTTCTATTATCTGCAGGATCACGTTCCCGTCGAATTTCTTTATAAAAGATATCATGTCATTAAGTTCACCGGAATTGACACCTTCCAGCATCACCATATTCAGCTTAATTGGGGTCAACCCTGCATCCACTGCAGCATATACCCCGTCCAGCACCTGCTTATGGATGTTGCTGCTGCACCGGCATATTCCGGCATAGGTATCGGGGTTAAGTGTATCAAGACTGATATTAACCCTGTCAAGTCCGGCTGCCTTGAGCCCCTCGGCTCTTTTGGATAAAAGCACCCCGTTCGTTGTGGCAGAAACATTTTTAAGTTTGGGAAGTCTTGCCAGCATTTCCTCGAAATCCTTCCTGACTAATGGCTCACCTCCTGAGAACTTCACTTTTCTTACACCCAGGCTGGCGGCCTTATTGATGATCCTGATAATAAGCTCCACACTCATTTCTGCCTCATGGCCGCTCTGCCCTTCGTTGTGGCAGTAGAAACAATTAAGATTGCATTTACTTGTTATTGATACGCGCAAGCTTGTTATTTTGCGGCCGTAAGAGTCTATGAGTATATGGGATTCCATTTAATCAGGTTAATTGGAAATGAATATGTTAAATGTATTGATTTTAAAGTCTGGATTTACTGTGGAAATTATGATAACAGGTGTCCGGGATAATTGGGAGTTATTAAATAATCGATATGATTAGAATGAATTTATTTGAAATATAACTTATTCGATATATTACAGGGTAACTTTCATACTGTTTTAAGTATTTTCAAATCTAATGGTATTAATCATTGCAAATAGTTTTAAATGTAGGTTGGTCGTTAGAGGGGTTGATCAAAAATGGATACATTTGAAATAATATCAAAAATTTATGAAATGAGAGATGAATCCATTGCACAGGGGATAACCTCCCGGGATGCAATGGTATTTGCAGAACAGAATGTAGCAGAAGAATATCATATTTCCCATAATAGCTTAAGGAAATTGGTAGGAAATTAGAAAAAATAGGGCGTCAAATCCTTATTTTATTTTTTTACTGTATGTAAAGTATAACTTTATCCACTTTTCACTTAGGAATTCTTGTTACTAACAACCCATTCTTTATCGTTTCCAGCTTCTTATCAACAGTACTGGGAATCTCAGCGATGCGGCACTGTTCGAAATGTTGGAACTTTATCAAGCTTTATCTTGTTCTTTCATAACTTCCACTGGTGTCATCACAACTTTGTTTATATCATAATCAGAATGATTCCACGTAATAAGGGCATCACTATGTTGTTCTGAATGTGCCCCAATGATAAAGTCCGGCAGTATACGCTTTAATGACCGCTTATTCTTCAACAAATTATTTGCATAGAGTTCTCCAGTTCTTTTTGCAATTTTTGAGGAGTTATATTTCACTTCGATGTTATTAACAGCTAAGAACCGCTGCACTGTGCCCTTTGTGGTGAGCCAATAAATGATTCCCATCCCCCCTCTATTCTTCGGCTCTCCTGCCACCCTTTCCCCTTCACGCTGCCCTGGGTGCCCCCTATCGGTCATTTTGGAATTTAAAAACACCTGCGAAATATAAGCTGTACATACCTAATAAGAGCCTAATAAAATAGAACATAAGCCATTATAAGATACCCCAGCACCAGCATCATCAGTGAGATGATCCAAAAATAACGAAGAATAAAAGCCTTTGTTTCAGGCTCGTTCAATTTCTCAATCAACTTATCCGTTAACGACATCCTAACGCCTGATGTGTCGCACAGTATATCTATCCTTTGATGCGTTTGAGCCTGAAGGTGTTCTCCCTCTCCATTTCATCCAGCCTTAGCATGATAAAATCCCTGGCTTCAGTTAATTCAGGAATGACCTTGAACTCAAGTGCATTGACCCTGCGCTTGGTCTTCTCGATCTCATCCAGCAGTTTCTTGATAGTGGTCTCTATCTCGGCAGCCAGAATGATCTTTTCAACCAGCACCTCGTAGGCATCAACTGCTTCATCAATTCTACTGCTGGTGCCGATGATACCGTATCCACGATCATTGATATGCTTCCTGACACTGCTTGACTCTATCTTGGGCACAACCACGCCCATTACATTCTTGCTCTGGACTTCCAGGGACGGTGTGTCCTTAAAAGAAAAAGCAGTGGATTTTATAGTCACAATGCCTTCCACTGACTTGGCAATATTGACCTTCTCCATAGATACATCGAACTGAACGTCAAGCTCGGCCCTGATACTCTTGGCTTTCTCCAGGATCTCAAAGAATTCCAGAATCAACCCATCACGTTTCATCTTAAGCAGTTTATGTCCCCCCTCAGAGAGCTTGATCTTCTTTTTCAGATCGATAAGTTCTGAACGTGTGGGTTTAACATCCTGTATAGCCAAAGTCTAATCCTCCAAATATCCAGCTCTATTTCTTATGGGCCGGATGGTATTTCTCTATGAACTTGTTATCGATCCTGGTCAGCATCGACTCAGGGAGTTCTGCAAGCATTTCCCATCCGATAGCAAGTGTGGTCTCGATATCCCTGTCCTCCTCCATACCCTGCCTGACAAACCTGTCCTCGAACATATCAGCAAATTCCAGCAGTTTTTTATCCCTGTCTGACAGTGCATCCTTGCCCACAATGGCCACCAGGCCGCGCAGGTCCTTACCTTCAGCATAAGCCGCATACATCTGGTCAGATACTGCCTTATGATCGTCCCTGGTGTGACCTTCGCCGATACCGCTGTTCATAAGCCTGCTTAGTGACGGCAACACATTGATAGGTGGATATATGCCCTTCATATGAAGTTCCCTTGAAATGACTATCTGGCCTTCGGTAATATAACCGCTAAGGTCAGGAATTGGGTGAGTGATATCATCACCGGGCATGCTCAGGATACTGAACTGTGTCACTGATCCCTTCCTGCCCTTTACCACGCCTGCCCTTTCATACAAACTGGCAAGGTCAGTGTACATATAACCAGGATAACCACGCCTGCCAGGTACTTCTTCCCTGGCTGCCCCCATCTGTCTGAGTGCTTCACAATAGTTAGTGATATCGGTCAGGATTACCAGTACATGCATATCATGTTCATATGCCAGGTATTCGGCTGCTGTAAGTGCCATCCTCGGAGTGATCAACCTCTCCACAGCCGGATCGTTTGCCAGGTTAAGGAACACTACTGCCCGCTCAAGGGCACCTGTCCTTTCAAAATCTGCCATGAAATACTGGGCTTCCTCATTGGTGATACCCATTGCCGCAAAGACAACAGCAAAGTCCTCTTCACTGCCTGGCACTTTAGCCTGTCTTGCGATCTGCAGGGCAATCTCATTATGGGGCAGACCTGAACCTGAGAAAATAGGTAGTTTTTGTCCCCTTACCAGTGTATTTGTACCGTCAATAGTACTGATACCTGTCTGAATGAAATCCTCAGGAGGTAATCGGGAATAAGGATTAATGGCTGCACCGTTGATGTCCAGCCTGTCCTCGGGAATGATACGGGGTCCTCCGTCCAGAGGGTCGCCACTTCCTGAAAGTATCCTGCCTAACATATCAGAGGACACAGCCAGTTTAATGGTCTCCCCCGTGAACCTGACACCGCTTTCCCTGTTAAGGCCGCCTGTACCCTCGAAAACCTGCACGACAACTTTATCATGAGAAGTATCCAGTACCTGTCCCCTCTTTGTAGAACCGTCGGGCAGGTTGATATTTACCAGTTCACCATAACTTACAGGTTCGGTCTTTTCCAGGAAAATAAGCGGTCCTGAGATCTCTGTGATAGTCTTGTATTCCTTAGTCAATTTACTCAGCCTCCTCTGCAGTTGCTGTGGCGGCATAGTCTTCGCTCTTAAGGGAATCGAACTCATCTTCCATCTTGTCTATGACCTTCTTAAGCGCACCTTCGAAATCTTCATCAAACCTTACTTTTCCAAGTTCATCCTTGGATTCCAGTTTGACAATGTCCTGCATCGTAACACCGGAATCAAGTGCCACATTTGCCTTATCTGCAAATTTCTGGATAGTCTCAAGGAGCTTGTACTGCCTGTCCATGGGACAAAAGGTATCAACGGGGTGGAAAGCATTCTGCTGTAAGAATATCTCCCTGATCATCCTTGTGATCTCCAGAGTCAATTGCTGGTCAGGAGGCAGTGCATCCGAACCAACCAGTTGTACGATCTCCTGCAATTCTGCTTCCTGCTGGAGCAGGTCCATGGCATTATCCCTTAGTTTGATCCATTCAGGGGATACATTATCATTATACCAGTCAGCCAGTCCCTTAGTGTACAGACTATAACTGCTCAGCCAGTTAATCGACGGGAAATGCCTCCTCTGGGCCAGCTTTGCATCCAGTGCCCAGAACACCTTGACAATACGCAGCGTATTCTGTGTGACCGGTTCTGAGAAGTCACCACCCGGTGGTGAGACCGCACCGATGATAGTAATGGAACCGTCAAGCCCTGCAAGTGACTTCACCCTGCCTGCCCGTTCGTAGAACTCACTCAACCGGGCTGACAGGTATGCAGGATACCCTTCCTCACCCGGCATTTCTTCCAGCCTGGATGAGATTTCCCGCATGGCTTCTGCCCACCTGCTGGTACTGTCAGCCATCAGTGATACATCGTATCCCATGTCCCTGTAATATTCGGCAATAGTGATGCCTGTATATACACTGGCTTCCCTGGCTGCCACAGGCATATTACTGGTATTGGCGATAAGCACGGTCCGCTCCATCAGGGGACGACCGGTCTTTGGGTCTTCCAGTTCAGGGAACTCGGTAAGCACATCAGCCATCTCGTTACCTCTTTCACCACAGCCGATATAGACCACGATCTCGGTATCGCTCCATTTTGCAAGCTGCTGCTGGGTGACGGTCTTGCCGCTACCGAATGGACCCGGGATGGCTGCTGTACCGCCTTTGGCCACAGGGAACAGTCCATCAAGAATTCGCTGACCCGTGATAAGCGGGGTATTCGGCGTTAGTTTCTTGGTCACTGGCCTGGGCATCCTGACAGGCCATTTCTGCATCATCTGAAGTTCAGTACCGTCGGTCAATGTGCAAATCGTATCAACCACTTTAAACTTACCGTCCTTGATTTCATCAATAGTACCTGATACATTGGGTGGTACCATTATACGGTGTTCTACATTAATGGTCTCCTGGACGGTCCCGATCACATCGCCGCCGGAAACCGCATCTCCTGCTTTGGCAGTAGATTTAAATTCCCAGAGTTTCTCCTGATCCAGGCCATCTGCCATAACTCCCCTCTCGATAAAGTCCCCCATCTTTTCCCTAAGAAGGGGCAAAGGACGCTGTATCCCATCATATATACTCTCAAGAAGGCCAGGTCCAAGTTGAACGGAAAGTGGCATACCCGTATTTTCTACAGGTTCTCCGGGCCTGATGCCTGCCGTCTCTTCATAGACCTGGACAATGGACCGATCCCCCTCGATTCCGATAACCTCTCCCATAAGACGTTCATGTCCTACTTTGACCACATCATACATCCGGGTATTGATGCCCTGGATTGTGACCACTGGCCCTGATATTCTATAAATCTCTCCTTTCATTTCCACAGATCAACACCTACTGCTTGTTTTATTTTATCTCTTAAATTTGAACTTTCACCAGCACCACCCAGTGCAATTGTCGTGGGCGTAACCAGTTCATCCAGCATATTCTGGAAATTCTCAGGTAAACTGGCCAGATCATCGTTGTGGATAACCAATACTCCTATTTCCCTGTCGTTAAGTACATTTTGAATAACAGGTATAAGATCATCCTTTCCGTTTGTTTCATGGATATTTCTTATACCGGCAAGTCTGAAGCCAAGAGTAAATTCACTGCTTCCAATTACTGCTATCTCCATATCACATCACCAGGTGTTTCTTTATGATATCATCAGACAATGCAGATTCTTTGCCTCTGGCTATCGTTCTAAGATTGTTTATTTCATTATTCTTCCGGACCATATAATCAAAAATAGGTAAAATTGATAGTGGATAATAATGCGATACTTTTGATGAATATTTCATTGCATATTTGTCCAGTTCTGCTTCCACATCCATAAGGGAGGGCATATCTTCACTGATCACTTCTGAAAGTGCAGACCAATATGAATAATCTTCCTGGTTTTTAATGAAATCCGGCCATGAAAGAGAGACCAGACGACGTAGATCTCCATCTTTCAGTTCAGCTCCGCCAGGTATTAACAGTTCCATTATCTCATCCCTTGGAAGGTCTGCCTTTTTAGTCCTGAAAAGAGTCTTAAGGTTTTTGAGGTCAATTTCGGTCTTTATGAATTTCAGGCTTAACTTTTCACCCTTGGATTTGCCCACTGAAGATAGTATTCTGGAATAATATAACTTGTCCAAATTGTTCTCGACAGTTGACAGCATTCCGCCCTGGTAATCGGAAATGGCAGAATGGTATGGGGTATTTTCAAGAGCAACCTTAATATCATCAATTGATTCCATGCTGGCAATGGAGATAAGTTGACGGTAGCCAAGTTGTCCTGCTGCCACCACAGCCTCCTGTATCTCTTCAAGAGGAGCTCCGTAATATTTTCCCCTGAGTATGGTCTTGATATTCCAAATATCCCAGTACCTCAGGTATTCTGTGATCAAATAGTGCGGTTCATCCTGGGAAATACGTAATAATTTCCTGTATGTCCTGGCAAGATTCTGATTGAGGGCATGCTCTAAAAGGTCTATGCCGCTGAATTTCTGGGCAAGTTCATCCACATCCTGCTTATATTCCGACTCACCGATAAAACGTGTGATCTCAGCAAGGTCCATGTTCATCATCTTTGGAAAAACTTCCTTCTGGATCAGCTTGCTCTTCATAGCCCTGACCCGGGCCGTAATGTATGCATACTTTTTACTGCCCCGGCGATTAAAGAACATATTAATACCTCATCCGAAGAGTATGTCTGATACAGGTTTTAGTGTTTGTTCAGACACATCATCCAGGATCCTGTCAAACGTGTAGTCCAGTCGTATTGAACCGTTGTCATTCTCAATGATCAGTCCGCCAATACAGTCAATCTCACCCATAAAGGTAAGGTCCGTCAATTCCCGGACCAGCTTTGTATCCCTTGTATTGGAATATACCCTGGCGCCTTCACTTCCATGCTCATCAAGGATTGCTTTCAATATAGATGCATTCTTGTCTGGTGGCAATGATGAGATAGCTTCTCTGGCCGACTGATAAACACTGTCCAAGACATCCTTTTTAGCATTCAGTGCAGCTCTCTTGCTCTCAAGTTTCGCACTGGATTGTTCCTGTTTGAGTCTTCTCTGGATATTTGCCTCTACTTCAGTCTTGCTCTCAGCTAAAATCATTTCAGCTTCATTTTTTGCTTTGTCGATTATTGCTGCAGCTTCATCCTGTGCCTCAGCTTCAATAGCGGCTACTTCTGTTTTTGCCTGTTCCAGGATATCATTTACAACATTTTCAAGTCCCATGTCCAATCTCCCGCTGACGGGTAAATAGTCTTACAAGAAGAGCAACAATATGGCAACAACCAGTCCAAAGATAACAATAGTCTCCGGGATAACGGTCAGGATAAGACCCTTTCCGAATAGCTCTTCTCGTTCTGCCATTGCACCGACAGCGGCTGCACCGATATCCTTTTCTGCAATACCTGAAGCAATGCCGGACAGTCCTACTGCAAGACCTGCGCCGATTGCTATAAGTCCTTTTTGATTCGCAAGAATCTGTTCTACAGTTGCGTCTGCTATACTAATATCTACCATTTATTTTACCTCTGTATATTTTCGATTATATCCAAATGGATTAAATTTACGACCACCGCCATGGTAGAATTTTGTAAAGAATTCTACATACTGCAACCTTAATGCATGCAGTCCCGGTGCTACGACACCAAGCACGGTGTTAACAGTGTGTCCGATCAGGAGCACAATAATTCCAACTATTATGAACACTCCCCCTTCCGGAAAGAGCAAATTTGTCACAATATAATTTATTGCATATGCAATACCTACAGAAGATAGACCCACGGCGGCCAACCTTGTATATGACAGGGTGTTACTGAGAATTGAAGGCAGTTCAAGAATCGCTGTCGCGCCTTCACCTGCAATAAGCATCACCACACCTATCACTGATATGACTATTCCACCGGTCATACCAACAACAGGAATATATCCCAGAGCTGCAAGAGCAAATATGGCGATTCCCAGTTGCAGTACCATCCAGCTTAGCTTTTCCAGCACCGCAGTCTTTAGACCGTGTGAGACGGCTTCGTTCCTGAAACCGAGAATGAATCCCAGGTTCAGGTGCACAACACCGATAAGTGCTGATACTATTAAGAGTATGGGTATATCTCTTTCACCAAGTCTATCAAGGATAGGCAGGGCATGGAAGTTATAGAATATCCTTCCAAGGGCACTGTGTTCACCAAACAGTACTGCCACAACGCTATGGTGCCCGAATACATGGAAGCCGAATATTTCTGCGAACAGTATACCGAATATTGTTGTAGTGATACTGCAATAGACAAGCAGTGTTGCCAGTGGTCTCAGACCGCCGGTCTTTATCTTTGCCCTGCCTACCATTCCAAGTGTAAAGAGTACCAGACCATATCCTATATCTCCAAGCATGAGACCGTAGAATAATGGGAATGTGAAGAAAATAATAACTGATGGGTCGATCTCCTTATAGAGTGGTCTGGAATATAAGTCCATGATCGTTTCAAGAGGCTTGACCACTCCGGGATTATCATATTCCACTGGAATTGTACTGGATTCGATCTCTTCTTTCTCCGTATCCAGTTTGGAAATCATAACACTGCCATTGAAATTTGTTTCAAGGGTATCTTCCACCTGGTGGAACTTGTCATCAGCTATCCAGCAATCAATAATAAAAGTACTCTCAGATGTTGCAAAACGCAATGGTGCTTCTGCTTTTTCTGTAGTGATCGATAATATTTCATCTGAAGCAAGGATGAAATCCATATATTTACCTTTAAGATCGGCAATTTCATCTTCAAGTGAAGTTAGTTCAAGTTGTATGTCTTCTTTCCGTTTTATCATCCCGGTCATAATCTTCCCGGGATTGCCTTTTAATTCAGGTACATGAATATCATTAAAGTAATATTTTTCAAGAATGTCAGTGACTTGCTGCTGGTACTCAACAGGCATAAATAAGGCAATAACATTTTTTTTATTATAGGGTGATGAGAACAGTTCATAATTTGTTGTAATACTCCTGATCTCTTGTTCAATTTCGGATATTTCACCCAGGATATAGCCTATGATGGCATTGATTGAACTATAACCCTCATAATACTCAAGGTCCAGCGGGAGTAAAGACAGAGGTTCCAGCACGAAAATGGATTCGTCTATATTCTTTAGTTCATTACCAAGTACATTTTTCCGATCTAATAAATCGTTGACAGTTGAATCCAGCTTTTCTAATTTTGCATCAAGTTCATTTAAAATTGCATCTTCATTTTGAAGCTTATCGGAATGTTTTGGTTTTATGCCTAAAAAATGTATAATAGATCGTAGCTTAACCAATTTGTTGGAGGCGTCAGACGCCGCTTCACCGGGTTTGCCAATTGTGAGAAATGAATCGTCCTCAGTGAAATCTTCTACATGGACACATTGTATTGAATGTAAGATGTCCACAGTCGGATGCAATAATTTCTTATTGCCTATAATTACTGCTTTTGAAACCTTTTTGGCTTTAAGCATGCATGCTCCTCTCAAATTGTTCCACAAGATATTCTGTGGCTTTTGCTACATTGCTATTTGCCTTTGATTTTATTGATTCTGCAGCAGTGATCCCTTCTTTTAACACTTTCTCTTTTTTTGATTTTATTTCCTCTTTTGCCTGGGAAATCTTCGAATCAGCAATTACCACACTCTCGTTCTTAGCTTCATTGATCAATTCTCTTGACTGGTTCTTTGCTTCGAGGACTTTTTTGGCTTTAGCTTCATTTGCCTCAGATATCATTGTCCTTGTATCTTCTTCGGCTTTCTTGATCTGAGATAAAATATCGGCCTTTGTCATATTATTTTCACCGTTCTAAAGAATTTTATTCGTCCACTAATATATATTGTAGAATTGTCCTTACTATTATTATTACTAAGGATAAGCATCGTTATATCTGCTATACAACAATACATAAATTCCTGTTTTTTTTGAAGTAATACATCACCTGGGGTAAGTAAGTCTGAAATTCAATTCTTTCATTAAACATATAGTAGATAAATTATTCGGTTTTACAGTATTAATTCCAATAGCAGGTGGCCAATCTATCATGGATATAGATGATTATTTGTTAATGCCACGATCAATCTCGTCTACAATAGTATCTGCAATCTCATTGCAGGTTGTATGCCCGGGACCATCCACCAGGTGTACCTTCAATGTTAGGATACCATCTGAAAGTTCACTCCTGATCAGGAATGTATCGCCTCTGGTGGCGACCTTGCGATAATTTGTATCAAGATGTGAGTAAAGTATCCGAAACCTGAAATCAATTGTACCATTCTTATCAATGTTCAACATTATTTTTTCAAGGTTTTGATTGTTCAATTGTACGAAATCTACATTTGCTTCAGCGATATCAACGGCAATATTTCGTTTTGTATTCAAAGTTTCCCCTTTATTTCCTACCAATTTGAAAGACCCGGATTTGTTGTTCATCCTGGCGTATGTTTTCAAAAGATATGGAAAGTCGGCCCAGAAACTGTACTTTTGGGTAAAATCAACATCATTAAGGGGAAAATGATAAAATTTTCTTTTTCTCATGTCCAAACCAAATCACCAAAGTGTATTAAATCAAATTACATGATAAAATCATCGCAATGGATTTTACCGGAAAGTTAAATGTATAGTATAAATCATGAGATTCAGGGTTTTGGGGGCTACAAAAATTTAAATAATATGAAAACGCATACAGCATAGTTGAATGAGAATTTGTAGTTAAGAAATTTGTAGTCTATATAGCTAAGAATATAACCTATATCGATATCGAAATGCATTGATATTTTCCTATACGTCCAATAATGCAGGAGATCACTTGTTTCATTGTTGACTCCTACATTAATTCCTTAATCTTGGCCGCTATTTTCTCAACTTCAACCAAAATAAGGCCAAGACCTGTATCCGGTTTTGCCATGACGACAAGTAAGGCTTTAGAACCGGCTCCCATGCATATCAGTTTTCCGTTTTGCGATTCAACAGTTATCCTGCTGGGCAATCCCTTATCAAGTTCTGTAGTAGCTGTCTCTGCAGCTCCAAGCATAATCGCAGACATGGCAGCAAAGGTTTCACCCATTATGCCATCAGGCATATCAGAACTCATTAGAAGCCCATCACGGCTGACAATGGCGCATGCTTCAATACCACCAAGATTTTTCAAATCACTTATATATTCCTGCAATATGTTCGTAGTGGTTGTCATTTATTAACTCTTACGCCTTTTCCCGTTTTAATCAGTATACTCTTTTGTTAAGGATTTTTTGAGTAATAATGTATAAACGTTTTATTTTTAATAGTATAATAATCTATAAGATTATGTACTAAAGTTAATCCTACGGCGTCAATCTGAGGTTGGAAAATGATTCAACTTCAACCCTAAAATTTCATATTTTCGGCTTCAATCGTCCATATTGAAATTACTACCCCTTACCATCTTTTTTTGTGATTAATTGCCGCAAAGGCGCAAAAAGTGCAGAGAAACGATAATGCAGATAAGATTTAATGCTATTTGCGTGTATGTAATAACCATGCAGACCCCGATAAAACGTTATTCCATAATTTTAAGAGGCAGGGTTCAACATATTGGATATCGTGGTATAATAGAAGGTACGGCCAGAAAACTTGATTTGAAAGGCTATATTTTTAAAGATATCGATAATTGTGTCAAAATTGTGGTTGAAGGTCTGCAAAAATTTATAGATCATTTCCTGGATAGCCTTAAGGATTTTGCAAGAGCTGACATCGAAAATATCGAACAAAAAGAAATCCATGAAGACCTCCCCATCCCTCACTTGTTTAGCAGGGTGGCTACTGACGAATATTATGAATTTGGCCTGAAATTCGATATCGGACTGGATTACCTAGATGGAATAAAAACCGATACTGGAGAGGTAAAAACTACTCTTGGGGATATGAATGGTACATTAAACAGCATTGATAATACACTTGGATCATTTGTAGTGGAGCAGAGGGAACACAATCAGTGGATGAAAGAACACAACCAACGCCTTGAGAACATCCTTGTAAAACTGGCTGAGAGATAGCCATATATTCTTAACGCCTCTGTGGCACTGTTCTAAAATCCAATTGAAGTGGTGTGTGTAGGTATTATCACACATATAAACCACAGTTCCCGGTTAAATGGGTCTTATTCCATCACCATCAAATATGTTCAGTTCATCAAGATTCCAGGTACCTTTAGCGTAATAATAACCATTTACTGAAACATTGAGACATATAAGATTGTCAGGTTCTTTTTCATTTAGATAAGTAATTTTATGTTAGTGCCTCATTTGTCGAAATGTGACAGGAAAGAAGTATATGCTCTTAAACTCGTGCACAGACATGATGCTCCGGATTTGGGAGTTAGCGAAATATAGGTTAGTTTACTCACGGGAAAAAGCTAAACATACCACCCCCACCTCAATTCTCATTTCACCTCACCTCACCTCAAACTCATCCAAACAGACCCGTTCAGCCTGTGTCTCTTTTCCAACAGAGACCACAATATCAAAACAATCGAACCACTGTATCTGCTGGTTCCCAAGGTTCAGCTTGACCCCATTGACCGAAGAGTTGACATCAGGTTCTATTGAATAGATAAACACACAGCCATTCCCACCAATCCCATAGACACCTACATCCCAGCTTGCACCCTCATATTCGCCTGGAAATGTAAGGTCAATATAGGCCCAGTTCTCAGAACTATTGATGTACTGTGAGCCGTTGAACCACGAATTCTTCTTTTTACTAATGTCATCTATAGTATTTTGCTGTACATTGTCCAAGTACATCAGCACCACCGGACCGCCAACCATTAGTATCAGGCCGGCAATGGCTACGATAATAATCAGAATGAACCTGTTTTTATCATCCATTGGTGTTCAATACATAGATGACCACATCAACTAATTACTCTTTCCTGTAGTACACAAAATATGACTTTGTGTACTCGGTGACAGTAAAAAGCAAAAACCGGTACTAATTCTAATTATCTCAGAGTTATTGCGATTAACAATTATTGTGATTAACAATAACTATTAAATACAAAAGAATTATATACTCATATATGAAATTTTACAATCGTGAAGATGAGATCAAGAAACTCAGAACATTAACATCGCTTGACAAGAGCACAATGATTGTGATCTACGGCAGGCGTCGTATTGGTAAAACACGGCTTGTGCAGCATGTTTTTGGAAAAGAATCATATTACTTTTTTGTAGCAGAAAAAGAAGAACGGCTGATCCTTGATGATTTCAGGACTATATTGATGGAACGCCGTGATTATGTTCCTAACTTTACGGATCTGGATGATTTTTTTGGTTTTTTATTTACGCTATCAAACAAAGAGATTTTCATTTTTGATGAATTCCAGAACTTTAAAAAAATCAATACCGGCGTTTTTTCTATCATCCAGAAATACTGGGATAAATATAAAGATGAACGGAAATATTCATTTTTGTTCCTTGGTTCTTACACCGGTCTTATGAAACATATATTCAAAGAATATAAAACACCACTCTTCGGACGCTCGGATGCACTGTTCAATCTAAAACCTTTGCAATATGATGTTTGCAAAGATATACTGGTGGATCTGGAAATCAGCACCTTTGTTGAAATATATTCCATATTCGGTGGAGTTCCAAAATACTACGAATTATTAGAGAATGTAAATGACAGAACGCTGTTAAACATCATCTCAGAACAATTCCTGGACATTGGTGCCCCTCTTCTTGACGAAGGTACAAATATATTGATCAGTGAATTCGGAACTCAATACAGGATATATTTTTCAATTATAGAGGCAATTGCCAGCGGAGCAAGCACTTTGAATGAAATAGCAAACCGTACCGGTATTAAAAATACCAGTCTTGGACCTTACATGTCCGATCTCATCAATGAATATGAAATTCTGGTGCGCAAAGTTCCAGTGAATGAAAAACCATCTAAATCCAAAAAGGGCAGGTATTTTATCAAAGACAATTTTTTCAAATTCTGGTTTCGGTTCATTCACAAGAACCGTGGGTTTATAGAAAGTGGCAGACCAGAGTATGTACTTTCAAAAATCGAATCAGAACTTGATCAGTACATCGGGCCGGTTTTTGAAAATATTTGTGTTGAGTTTCTGCACAGGTTAAATGATGAAAAAGAACTTCCATTTGTGTTCCAGAACATAGGTTCATGGTGGAACCGCAAAGGTGATGAGATTGATATCGTTGCTTTAAACGATGATACTAAAGACATCCTCATTGGGGAATGTAAATGGAACAATCGCAAAATGGATGTGGATATTCTAACAAAGCTCAAAGACAAAAAAAGTTTGATCAAATGGAACCTTAATGCACGTACAGAGCATTACTGCCTGTTCTCAAAAAGTGGTTTTTCAAAACGCTTGCATGATACTGCAAAAAATGAGGATATTTTGCTTTTTACACTGGATGACTTATGAAATTGGGCTCTCCGCTGTTTAGTATGGGGAATATAATATATGCGATACAAAAGAAACAATTCATAAGAGTAGCATATTAAATATAAAAGTTTCCGTGGATAGCGAAATCTTCAAGACTCCATCGTTAAGAAATATCTTTGAAAGGATATCCTAATCCAATCTTCCCACATGAAATAGCGAAGAGCCTGAAATTGCAGGGGAAGTTGTTTAATCTGTTTACGAAAGGGGTGAAATGTTGAAAAAAACATTCTTTCTCATTTTAATGTTTTAATGCTATATTCCAATTCAGGAAGCCTGTTCACTATAACATCCCAGACGATGTTCCAGTCAATCCCAAAATAAGCATGGATTAATTTATCTCTCATACCTGCGATTTTTTTCCACTCAATTTCCGGATTTTCTGCTTTTAGAGTATCTGATAGGTTCTTTGAAGCCTCACCAATAATTTCAAAGCTCCTGGCAAAGGCCCTTTTTAGCACTTCATTTTCCATCAGGTCCTCTAAATCAATATTCTGGCTGTGTTGCTTCAGGAATTCTATCTCGTCCAGTATGTGTTTGATAAATATATCATCATGCTTCACACCAGATAACCTCCCTCTCAACGAAGGGGCGGATATACTGGTGCAATCCCCCGGTTGTGATCAGGTCCACCTTTTTTCCAAACAGGTCTTCAAGGTAGAATAGCAGATCCATAAAATTATCAAAAGTGTTTTTGTCAAGTTCGAATTCCACAAGTACATCTACATCACTTTGTTCTCCGGAATCCCCTCTGGCAAAGGAGCCGAAAATACCAATTTTTTTAACTCCGAACTTGACTTTAATGAATGCCTCATTCGCTTCAAGTTTGGTAAGAATATCCATTATTGCACCTTGTGGTTCTTGAACAAGTTTTTTTTCTGAATTTTGTTTTTTTGTTTATATTTAGAGTTGTAAGAGCATTTATATAAACATATAGAAAGCAGGGTTTTTAGAACTACAAAGAGAGTAAAATAGCACAAAGAACCAGAATATATATTATCTGGAAGCTGATACAGTGGACTTTGCTTTCGAGGGCGTGGCCGGCGGTGTGTTGTTGGTGGAGGGGACCACTGACGAGCGGCTGGTAGAGCAGTCCAATAATCCATATGAGATGTTGAAGAAGGAGAACAGGCAGCAGAAGAAGCCTATCAGGTATTAGCGCATGGAAACGGCGCAGTACGAGAAGATGGGGGAATCTGTTCAATGTGTTTATGGAAGGGGTGAAGGAGTAAGATAACATCAATCTTGTAACCACGTTCACTAAGTATAATCAAATTTCACCCAATATTAATGATGTCCCACAGTCCTGGTTCAGGGTAATTTTTTTTAAGAAAATGAATTTTCCGATCTAGTTTCGACTTCCGTTTTGGTTCCCAACTATTCACCCAATATAAGAATCGTTCAATAGCCTTTCGATCAGCTACGACATCGAGATCTTCTGAAACGATGAGATCAATTATTCTTTGAAAATAGCTCCACCGTTGTAAATTAATGTTAGGATTTATATCGCTTCCAAAGGAGGCCGGATTTCGTAGCCATATCATGAGAAGCATGTCGACACGGGTACGCAATTGTCCAAATCTAAGTTTAGGGGCAGATATGAGATAAGAAAAAAGACTGGGTATCTGTTCTTTAATGACTGATGGAATAGGATAGCCATGTAAAATCAATGGTCTTAGCACGGTTTCGGAAGTATTGACTACTTCTTCTCCTAATTCTTCATTGTAGAGATTTATTTTTAATTGCGTCAAACGCCATAGACCATCATCTGGAAAACTTTGACACCACATCAGGATATCTTTCACCGTTCCGACTGTAATACCTCTTTGTTTGGCCAAAAATTTCGTTAAATATACAGCTTCCGCCTTATCACGATTTCGACTTAGCCATTGGATAGCATATGAGCCTATAACGGAAAAATCTTTATCTCTCTCAATCCAAGCATCGTAAATAAAACATGCGTTTATATCTTCACAATGCTTTTCTAGCCAAGCCATCATATATTCAAGAATCATTTCAGTGGAGCCGCTCGCTTTAAGCCAGGAATTGTAGACAAAACCTGCTTCAAGTTCAGTCTTATGTTCTTCTAGCCATGCCTCTATTGGTTCTTGAACTAACTCCTTTTCGCCGCCAGCGTCCAGCCATGCTTTGAAGACAAAACCTGCTTCAAGTTCATTCTTATGTTCTTCTAGCCATGCCTCTATTGGTTCTTGTACTAACTCCTTTTCGCCGCCAGCGTCCAGCCATGCTTTAAAGACAAAACTTAAATGTGGAACGCTTTTGAACTTAGTAATCCATTGCTGAACTGATAAAGAAATGTCATCCAGCGACAAGTGGCATTCCATCCATGCGACCAGAAGGTATTGAGTTTGAAAATGAAACGGATGCGAGCGAATCCATTCTAGTGCAGGTTTGCAAATAGCTTCAGGACTAAATCGGAGACCCCACGTAAGCATATAATTACCTTGCAGAGCACAAGGGATTGCCTTGTCTAACCATAAATTAAGTGTAGACCGATTTTCTGGATCCAATTCGGATTCTTCATTATTCATTACGCATTTAATAAGCCAACCCAGAGTATTCTGAAAGCCAGTTTCTTTCTCCACTTCTTCCCAAATTTCTTCATGCTTCCCTAATAAATCTATTCTTTCGAGTGGGGTTAATATCGATGTACGAATAAGCATATCACGGATCTCACGCCATGCTGTCGTATCATCAGCAATCTTTCTTCCTAAGATATTTGGCCAATTGAGAGAATGAAGTTCAGGCTGGTCTATGAGCCTCTGCAAAGTTAGAAGTGTGGAACGCAAGCAATCCATCTTACATGCCAAAAAGAGAAGTTCGTCTACAAATCGCTCGATGGTGAGAGGAATGCTTCTAAAGTAAGAAAGCAAAATCTGATCAGCAAGTATATCATGAGCAGTGACCCACTTATCAACTTCCTGTAATTCATCTGCAGGAAGTTTCTCAATCCAACCATCGGCTGACAGTATATCAAGGAGATCTCCTTGGTTTTCTTGACTGTGATGAAAAACCATGTCAATAGGCATCGGAAATTGAGCCATAAGCAATGCTAAATCACGATGGATGATTTTTTCACCGAAACTGAGCTGAACACGTTTGGCAACCCACCTGCCGAAATCCGCCTCTTTAAGTAGCTCGGAGAGCTCGGTTTGTCGGCCTACACTGTGGAGATAAGATACGAAAACAGCAAGAGTTGGTATATCATGACAAACAGCCATGTGGTCTTCTGTGACCTCTAACCCGCTGGACTCAAGTATATGGCGTACAATCTGCAGACGATATTCTTTAAACCAATTCAAATATGGTTCTTGCACAGTTGGGGATAAATCAACTCGTCTATGTAGAGAAATCGTTTCAACTGTCTTGTAAAAACTTGTCCGACAATTGGCTATGTACCGGAGTTGAAAAGAGTATGTATCGTTGAGATCATTCAGGCTATCAACAAGTTCAATGAAGTCTCTCTGGGTCTCGATATAGTCGACCAGAAGCAATACTGGAGTGTCTGGTATAATTATTTTAGCCAAGCTTTCAAGTGCATCTTTTCTTAATCGTGTCTGCACTCGCAGAACTGACCAACCTTTTTTCTGAGCTGAACGGCCAATCTCAAACGTTAAACGGGATTTTCCGATACCACCGCTACCAGTCACTACCACGCCAGTAATATCACCTTCTTCAAGCAGGCTTAACAAGTTTTCTTCGTCTGGAATCTCTATCTCCGCCGGAGCAGGATTTAACTTTAGATGTTGTCCGATGCTGTAATAAGCGAGCTTCTCACTTGACAGATAAGATCGGAGGGTACCTCGATCAGGAACATCCTGAAATGGCACCAAACCTTGAGGTAGTGTGCGCAAGAACCAGTGAAATATCAGGTGTGGTTGTTTTTTAAGCTTAGTGCAGCAATCATTCCAGTCAAAAACCTCTACAGAAAGTGCGTTCAAGTGTCGAAGATGTTCATGTTCACTACTGAGTGTAGTAAAAAAGTTAGTAATCTCTTGTTTTAACTGGTCAATTTGATTTTGATTGGCCAATATAGAACTGATGTAAAAAATATATTCCCTTATAGGTTGATCGGTGCTATACCACGGTTTATATTGTGCTTGACCTGATGTAGGGCCATCAGGCTGTGCCAGATGTTTCTTGAGATTGTCTGCAACGTTTCGCCATGCTATATGGGCTTCTTTTACTTCGTCTTTTCCTATAAATTTGCATTCGACAACAGTACGAGATGTCTCCAGCGTTTGGCTAAGATCAATAGCCCCATCTTTTCCTTTACTGGGAAATAAATGCAAATCCGGGTAATCAGATAGGAGAAGTTCATGGATAAATCTCTGAAAAGCATCACCAAGGTCTTGGTGCAATAACTCTGGATGGACTTGTCCCTCAGAGAACCGTGGAATGTCCATGGCAGTCTTTTGAACTTCTGACGGATTTACCAATTTCCAACACCGTTTAAATAGATAAAGTAATATGTTTAAATTTCTTTCTATAAATCCCCAGCGGCCCGTCTTTACCGCTTCATGGAGACTGCAACGGCTTTTGGGTGGTCAGGTTTTGTGGTTGGATTGCACAAGTGCATGGACTTACAATAGCAGTAAAATGCAAAATCAATCATCTGCAAACCCACTACTTCAATCCCCTTTAATAACACAAACCAATGCAGTCTTAATATCCCGCTTCTGCTCATTGAGCCTGCGCAGGAAATAACCCAGCCAGCCCTTGCCATAGGGTATATAACCACAGACCTTATACCCCTCCCCTGCCAGTTCCTCTTTTCGTTTGTCATGCGCCCCCATCAGCATCTGGAACTCGAAATTCCGGGGGTGTTCCTTGTTCAGTTGTATGGCCAGTTCGATAAGTTCATCATCATGGGTTGCCACTGCAATAAGTTCAAGTCCCCCCTCCTTGAACAACATCTCTAAGAGGTCTGCATAGGCTTTTTTAATATCCTCATGCCTTTTAATGGCTATATCAGCCGGTTCGTTATATGCACCTTTACAAAAACGTATCTTAGCACCCATTGCAGAGAGTTCTTTCAGGTCTTCCGGAGTCCTGAACAGGTATGCCTGGATAGCAATCCCCAGGTTCTTATTTTCCTTGTAAAGATGTTTGTAGATATCAATGATCTGCTGGGTATGTGTACTCCCTTCCATATCCATCCATACAAAAATGCCGAGATCAGCTGCTTTTGTTACCAAAGGCTCTATCGTCCTGGTGCACGTTTGCACATCTTTCATAAGCCCCAGCTGGGTGGGTTTGATAGATATGGCGCTGTCTATTTTTTCCTGGTTGATGCCGTCCAGGAGCCGTTTATATTCTTTGGCTGAAGCTTCTATCTCTGCGATATCCTCATTATGTTCTCCCACATGGTTGATGATACCACTAATTCCCAGACTGTTTGCGGATTTTGCCCTCTCAACAGCATCTTCAAGGTATTCGCCGGCAACCCAGCGTTTTGCCAAGTGTATCAGGATTCCCATATTATCTCCCATACTGAAATCATCATCATGACTTGTTAAACTTTGTGGTTGTATTTACTCGAAAGCGATTAATTTCGGCTCTCTTTAACATCGTGTGGCTAACTTCATTTTTCAGGAACATATCATGGAATATGGAATCTCACGACTTGGCTTCATAGACATGATTTACAGGATGGAATGTCAACCAGTATCCTGTCTATCCTGTAAATCCTGTCAAGATTTTCGATTTCTCCGATGATTTAGGCAAACTATTACCCACACAATGTTGGAGAGATTCTTAATTTCTAACTGCTTTACACCCATTTCAAGGTATCTCACTGTAGATTGGAGCAATGACGGTAGCCCGAATAAGACCGTCAATGAGGTTTAAAAAGCAGTACCTGTAAAATGCCAGGTGGTCTTCTCCGGATGAACAGTTCAGAATAAGGTGTATATATGTCGGCCTGAATGGTTGAACAATTTCATCATCTTACAGGGACATCGTAAAGTACCCAATCTCTTCTTACAACCCAGCCAGTTCTTTAATTTTCTCAATAACCAGCAAGGCATCTTCACGTTTAACATCCACTTCATTGTGGATCAGGTAGTCAATGATAATATCCTGCTCATTTTCAGGAATAAGGCCCTGGCCCACACTGTTTTTTACCATAGAAGCATAGGTCCTGTCAGGATAGTACATAGACCTGCCTGCTTCAAGCAGCATATCGCTATGGTGCTGGTCGATAATCCCTTCTTCCACTGCATTCTCAAGGGTTGTCCTCATATTGACCAGCGGTACCGACAGCGGTTCAAGCGTCTCAGGATGGAACGTGACAGCTACCTCGTCATCGGATTCAACAATACCGTCGCGGTACCACTCATATATCCGCCCCACCCCGATCATACCGTGAGTATCAAGTTCAGATGCCCGGAGTGCCCCCATGCTACAGCCCCCGACCACGGTAACCCCTGCCTTTATTGCACGGGTTATCTCCCTGTGGGCCACTGCTGCCCGGTCAAAAAATATGCCGTCAATGATACCTATGATATCTGGACCTCCTTTATCCATCAGGATATTGATATCATTCCTTTTTACAGGCGGCCGGTAGTCAGCATCAAGCAACGACCCTGCCTCCTCCCAGCTAAGGCTGGTACCGGTAAAGACCACAATCTCTGTCATGTCACCGGCCGTGGTTTGAAGGTTCGTTTGGTCCTGTTCCTGGGTTTTCGTCCGATCTTCATGCGCTTACCCTTGCGCTCCCTGTCAAGCGTATACTGTTCAAAGGTTGGCAGTACAGCCCTTACCACTGGCAGGTTCAATGAAGTGCTGGAAATATCCACTATGACTGCATAAGGAATTATACCACGCAGCATCTCCACAGTTGCCTGGATATCCTTGGCAGGGGTGTTTGCGGATTTATCCTCAAGGTCAGACAGGGTAACTTTCTCAGCAGAATCAATATACCAGTAGCGGTTCAACCGTTTCATGGCATCGTACCCGAAGGTGCGGACCACAGATTCCCTGTCAGTATCCTCCCTGGCACCATGTATCTGCACTACCCTGCTCTGTGCAGCTTCGGTCAGGGCCCTCGACACCGCAATTTCAGGAATAAGGTGTGACCCCGCACCCATGACCAGCAGGGCAGGGTCTTTCAGGACCGGGTCATCAAGCGCACAAACAACTGTGTACAGGCCGATATCGTGAGTCAGCAGCCATACTTTTGCTATGACACCTGCAGCTTCGAATTTTTTCAACAGGTCGTATACGACACCATCATCCGGTGTAAGTATGATCTCACGGCCAGGGTTCTTATTGTACTCGGCAATGCTAAGCGCGTCCCGCTCGATCACCTCAAGCAGGCCGTGCAGTATGGTCTCTTCCATAGTATTCCCTGCTGCCAGGCCGTTGGTATTGCTGCGGAACAACTGGTTTCCCCCGTTTTTTGGGTTATAGGGATGGTATACGGCATTCGACGGTACAAGGATGTTCTCCTCAGTCAGCAGGTCATAGCCCACCATCCATTCCAGCCTGGTATTCTTAATGACAGGCTCTGCTGTCAGCAGGTCAAGGGGATTGATTGTGTTAACCTTTTGTGAGAGTTTTTCAAAAGAATCGGTAATTGAAGGCTTTATATCTTCATCATCCAGGTCTTTGCTTATACTTGGCTGTTCTGCACAGCAGCGTTCCACACTTTCCATGATGGCCGATATCCTGGCCTGGGTATCATCGGCACCTTTGCCGCTGTAAATGGAAACGGCACCTTCGGCCGCACTGGGCCGGATGGCAGAAAATACTGGAATTCCTATTCGGTCAAGGTCAGTGATATCAGCGATCCTGGTAACTCCCACCTTATCCAGTATGCCTGTGATATTTTCCAGGGTTTCCTCAGGACCACATACCCTTTTGGTGCCCTCTTTATACTTTACAGACGGGTCGATCTCAATGTTCATATTTAATCCTGCGTTTTCGTTTGTAATGGTTATATATCTTGTGATGAATATACCTGTCTCCCAATGCAACAGACATTCAATTTCGGACATTTTATCCCTATCTCTACTGTGGATTGGCATAGCCGTTCAGTCTCGGTAATATTTTTCAGGGGCTGCCAGTTAAGGTGTCCCTACTGCCAGAACCACGCCTATATCACAGGAAGCAGTGAGATGGATATTGAAGACATGAAGTCACAGATATCCAAAACAAAACCGTTCATCAGTGCGGTAGTGTTCAGCGGAGGTGAGCCGACCCTTCAAAGGAATGCACTGATAGATCTTGCCGGATTTGCCAGGTCCTGCTCACTGGCTGTGGGACTTGAAACCAATGGGTTTGGTGCGGATGTGGTAATGGAAATGCTTGATAAAGGTCTGCTTGATAAGGTGTTCCTTGATGTAAAAGCACCACTTGATGACCCTAAGCAATACGCTATAGTTACCGGGTTAAATGTGGATGCAGGTTCAAAGGCGGCTGAAAACACAGCCATGACCCTGGACAAATGTATCAGGGCAGGAATTGAACTGGAGGTCAGGACCACAGTATTCAGGGGGCTCGTTGGTGCAGAAGAAGTCAGGAAGATAAGCCAGTACCTAAATGAATGTGACTGCGGGAACCTTACCTATGCAGTCCAGCAGGGTTTACCCGACAATACCCTGGATATGAAAGATATTGAAAAATTCAGCAGGCAGGAAGTGCTGGATATGGCAACAGCTATCAAGGCTGTCAATCTCAAAGACATATGGATACGGACTATAGAAAATGGAGAAGAAAGGATAGTATGAAGATAATAGCTTTTGTGGGTATGCCTGCATCAGGCAAAGGTGAAGCGGCTACTGTTGCAAAAGAATTGGGTTATCTTGTAGTGAACATGGGCGATGTGATACGTGAAGAGGTCCACAGACTTGGTCTTGAACCAACAGACGAGAACCTGGGCAGCACCGGTACCAGGCTGAGGCAGGAGGAAGGACTATCAGCCATTGCCAGTCGGTGTGTTACGAAACTGCGTGCCTCAAAGGGTGGTGTTGCTGTAGTGGACGGGGTCAGGAACATTGAGGAGGTACACCTCTTTAAGGAGGAGTTTTGGGGCGATTTCCTGCTGATAAATGTCGAATCGTCCACAGAGGATAGGCTTGTCAGGATCAGGGCGCGGGGCAGGGCTGATGACAGGTTAATGGATGAGGAAAGGCTGCGCATCCGTGATGAAAGGGAACTGGGATGGGGCATGGGAAAGTCGATCAAAAATGCTGACCTGACTATTGTTAATGATGGCACAGTAGACCAGTTAAGAAAAAAGGTCCAAATGATCATTGAGGAACAACGATGATAGCAGTGGAAGTTTCTGCTCACGTCAACCCCACCGAGGACAGGGACAGGGTACAGTCTGCTATAGAGGGAATATTCCCTGCCCTGGAGTATGAATTACAGGAGAGGGAGGGTTTTACTTCAAGGCTGGTTGGTTCTGGCGGCAGGGATTCGCTGGAACTGCTCCATGAACTACTCAGGAGCCGTAAGATACTGGATACGGGGCGCAGGAATATGCATATTGAAGGGCTTACTGTGACATTTATCCTGAACAAACAGGCTGCTACTATGGGCAAGGTCAGTTTCCCGGCAGGTGATGAGCCGCTGGGAAGTATCTGGGTAGAGATCATTGCGCAGGATGTCGATGAGGCCGGGAGGGTTGTGGACTGGCTTGCACCGCCGACAGAGAAGGGGCACCCCCAATTCGAGATAGAATTGTGAGACTTATTTTATTTCCTGGGACGGTTTATAACCACAGAGTGCACAGAGAACACAGAGAAAACAATAATGCTCTGTGTTCTCGTGGTTGATCTTCTTTGCCATGATCCATTTATCAAACTTGATCAGAATAAATTGAAAAATCTCAGAATTGTAGGCAACATTTTTATGTGCCGGTTTACCTGATAAGACCTGGGATGAAGGATACTGACATAAAAAAGAGCATCAAATTCCGCAGCAAGATCCAGCGTCTGACCCGTTTGTTCAATAGTAGGAAAGCCGAACTGGCTGCCGGATACCAGGGTTATCATGAACTGTCAGGGTTTATTGACCAGTGCCAGCGCTGGGGTATCACGGACCGGGGACAGGAGAAGTCCCTTGACGACTGGATCGACCTGCTTGAGCGCTGGCCCTTTGTTGGGGGTACCCCTACCGGAACGCTGTCCCATTACCAGAGGCAAAAGACCATGGTAAGGGAACAATACAAATGTACCATGTGCGGCCGGACAGCAGAGGAGGTGCACCATACGGTCCCAAGGTCAAAGGGGGGTAAGAACGATCCAGGTAATCTTGTTGTACTGTGCAGGGAGTGCCATGAAATGCTGCACAGGAAAAGATAAGCTACAAAGACGTTTTTGTAGTATCATTTTTCCCAATCGAGGGCAGAGTCTTAATTCCTGCATCCCTGTAAAAGATTATATATGGTTACGATAAGTTTATTGTAGTAATATAAACACGAGTAAACAGGAGTCAGCACATTGAAATGGACTGTTCAGATAGGCAGGATACTGGGAATACCCATAAAATTACACATAACATTTTTAATAATTCTCTTTCTATTCATTTATTACTTTGCTGCGATCAGTTTCAAAGTCGGTGGGTTGGTACTGGGATTTAACGCACTTGATACCTCCTTTGACCTGAAACTGTTATACAGTACCATAGCATCCATCCTGTTTTTTACCACCATCCTTTTACATGAACTGAGCCACTCATATATTGCCAGGTCAAATGGCATAAACATCCAGAGTATCACTCTTTACATATTTGGCGGCGTGGCCCAGATGGAAGAGATTCCCCGCAACCCAAAAATAGAATTGAAAATGACAGCAGCAGGTCCGGGAATAAGTCTGTTCATCGGAATTTTGACCTATATGCTCTATGATTTTTTCGGTCCTGTTCACCTGGAAGGAGCGAACTTCTATTTTGGTGAAATAAGCCCGAATGTTATACAAATGGACCCCATGAACGCACTGTTGATTACCCTGGGGATAATCTCCTTTTATAATATTTTTCTTGGTATTTTCAACCTGCTCCCGGCTTTTCCCATGGACGGGGGCCGGATACTAAGGGCTTTTTTAGCCATGTGGCTGCCGTATTTAGAGGCCACAAAGACAGCGGTGGCAATAGGAAAAACCTTTGCACTGCTTATGGGACTGATAGGTTTGTTGCCGCCTGTCAATCCATTTCTGGTACTTATAGCATTTTTCGTATACTTCGGTGCACAGGGTGAGGAGCGGGAGACGTACTTTGCGGTCAGCCTGGAAGGTATCAAGGTAAGTGATGTCATGACCCCGGTAACAAATGTGGTCTACATACCTCCTGACTGGACCATATCCCAGCTTGTGGAAGTAATGTTCAGGTTCAAGCACATGGGTTATCCTGTGCAGGAAGACCTGTCAGGTCCACCGCTTGGGATAATAACTTTCCATGATGTCCGGAAAGTCCAGGAAGAACTGCATGATACGGTCAGAGTAAAGGAAGTAATGTCTAAGGATATCATATCTGTAGAACCTGACATTAATGCATACCATGCCTTGCAGATAATCGCCAAGAATCAAATCGGCAGACTCCTTGTGATACAGGATAACAAGATAAAAGGAATAATAACCATGAAGGACATTATGAGGAAAATGGAGTTCATGAATATGTATCCCAATTCACAATGAGCAACAAAGTGTTAAGGTGTTATCATATGGATGATTGTATTTTTTGCAGGATAATAAACGGTGAGATTCCCAGTTACACTATTTACCAGGATGAGAAAACATTGGCATTTCTTGACATTGACCCAAATACGCGGGGCCATGCGCTTGTAATACCAAAGAAACATGCCAGGAATATTATCGATATGGAAGATACGGACGTAGAGGCACTATTCAGGACTGTGAAAAAAGTGGTGAGCAGTATGAAGGTCTCATTAGACCTTGATGGATTGAACCTTGTTGTAAACCAGGGTGAGGTGGCCGGACAGGTTATCCACCATTTCCACTGCCACATCATACCCCGTTATGTTGACGATGGTATAAAATATTCATCAAAAGGTTATAGCACGTCCACGGAAGAACTGGAAGAACTTGCAGGAAAAATATCAGGCAACATTAAATAGCAGCCCATAGCTATCGATTTTTTTTACAATAATATAAAATCAGCCCTGAACATTATCAGGGCATGGAAGCTATTCAATACATATATTCAAGTGATATCACAGGCTTGATTGATTTTTTGTTGCAAACATCTGC
>Ga0255373_1001_pt1 | contig 117114 bp, 107 predicted proteins | sample ANMaggSeSYBR01E5_FD_182093 | JGI IMG/M metagenome (GOLD analysis project Ga0255373, IMG submission 182093) | Sediment cell enrichment communities from methane seep in Santa Monica Basin, California, United Staets - ANME aggregate JGI... | ecosystem: Environmental > Aquatic > Marine > Cold seeps >... | reverse complement strand
AATACTTGTCCTGTCACAACGAATAGGTAATAAATTACGCATCTGGCTACCGAAACCACTCTCACGAAATAGACAAAGGGTCATAGAACTATCCGGCTTTGATGTTGACATATATCAAGGAGAATGGGCTGTTGGTGGAAAAAAGATAAATATTACAAAAGAGGGGTGCGAAATATGAGATTAGAGTGAAACCAAGGATCAATACTTCAAAAGGATTTGACATCACGATTTATAATTACCAAACTTATGTTGAGCATCAACAACATCCGCAGGAATGTAATACTCAATGAGCCGTCATATTTTACCTTAATGTTGAAGAGTCACGAACCGGTCGAATGTCGGGGGCATCTTGAGGTTGCATGAGGATTTTGAACGCATTTTATAATCGGTCTTTGTTTAGAAAATCGATAAGTGCTTCTTTTTCAATTTTCAAGCGACTGTTGCCCGCAAACTTTTTTTACGACTCTCAATCCCCCCAGGCACAATCCGGTTTCTGTTTGAGCAGTCCCTGTTCCCAGTACCATATTATTGTCTTCCTTAAACCATTTTCCAAAGGTGTATACACAATACCCAATTCCTTTTCCGCCTTCGAGCCATCAACCCGTTAACCATGGGAAGCGATACGAAAAGTCTCCCAGGAGAGAACAGGAGGCTCCTTAGTGAAACGAGAAAACGTTTCACCGAATAAAGCAAAAATACTACAAGAAAGGCAGGGATAATAGGCACCATCTTGACGCCTGACAACTGACAGATTAGCTCGCCCCACTCATTTAGTGTTACAATGTTTCCAGAGAGAATGTAGCGTTCACCGACCCGACCTGTTTAATCATGTACAATAGACGAATGCAGGGAATAAGGATTTTATATTAGATGCTGTTTATCGGCTTCTAAATAATATATAACATTAGATCAATATACAAATAAGGTGAAGATTATTACCAGAGAGAACACCGAAAAAAAACCCATAAAAATCGCAGTTGTCAGGTGCGATATAGTATCAGAGACATGCCCGGGTGTGGGGTGCTTCATGGCCTTCAACCAGCGGAAGATGTACTTCAGGGACTATGACGAGAATGCTGAAATAATAGCATTTTTCACATGCGGCGGGTGTCCAGGACGGCGCGTGTATCGACTGGTCAAGTCTGTTAAGAAACTCGGCGTGGATGTTATCCACCTTGGCTCCTGCATGCAGATGGAGGATTACCCCAAATGCCCACATATCGATTCCATTAAAAAGACTATTGAAGATGCAGGTATCAGGATTGTTGAAGGTACACATCACTAAACTAAAAGGAGATAAAGAAATGGTAAAACGGACCATAGTTAAAATAGATGAAGAAAAATGCAACGGATGTGGAAAGTGTGTGGCGCCGTGTGCTGAAGGTGCCATAGAGATCATTGATGGAAAGGCAAAGGTTGTATCGGAAGAACTGTGCGACGGCATGGGGTACTGTATCGGACTGTGTCCCGAAGGCGCACTGACAGTGGAAGAGCGGGACACTGTGGAGTTCGATGAAAAAAAGGCCGAAAGCCAACCCAGGAAGACCGATATCTCAATCAAGTGCTTCAATTGCAATAAGGGAGAAGATGAAGTTTACCTGATGCCCCTGCGCCACAAGATGAAGAGTGAATGGGTATGCACGCACTGTCTGCCCATGCTGATACACGGATGAATATTTCATGAAAAACGTCAATATCCGGCTCACATCCCTGGTTGACAGCCTGTGCGATTACACGTTCAATTTCCATTACTTAAATCAGAAACTGGACCCAGATTCCCTGATTCCCAGCCAGGCCGGCAGTTCATACACCTACCAGGACCTTGTGGATGCCCTGAAAGATGGCGCCGATGTCCATATCAAGGGCGACGTGGGTGAACGCCTGGCATACAGCATGGGCGCGGACCTGAAACACATGGGCGGTTCCGGCAGGCCGGAACCAGCGGGCAGGGTGTTTGTTGATGGTAGCGTAGGTAGCGAGGCAGGTATGGGCATGGTGTCCAGTGCATTGTATATCAGCGGGACCTTGCAGGAGCCGCTTGGCAACATTATTGAGGTTGCCCCTGATGTGGACGGATACAGGAAGTTTAGTTCCATTACAAATATTATGTGCAGCGGACCGGGTGAGGAGACCCTGGTGTCCAATTCACTGGACAAGGATGATAATATACTTATTCTCAATGACGGCATTCTACGGGGTACCATAGGCGCTCGCATGGATTGCAGAGGCACGGTGAGAGTGGAAGGTGATGCTTACAATGGCACCGGATTGCTCATGCGTCAGGGTATTGTGTATGTAGAAGGGAATGCCGGTATGAATACTGGTTCCAGGCTGGCCGGAGGTACGGTGGTGATCAGCGGCAAAGTCAATGAGTTTGCTGGTGCATACATGAAATCCGGCAGCTTGGTCATCAAAGAGGCTAAAGGATACGTGGGTGCGAATATGACCGGCGGTGCTATATATTCCAAGAAGAAAGTGCCGCTTAGCCCGCCTGCTATATCCATCAAAAAGAGCGGTGAGGATAGTAAAATGCTGCGCAGGGTACTTGGTGTAGGTCAGCTGGAGGCCATGCTGTACAATAAATACGAAGTCGGGGCTGAGAAGGAGCAGTATATGACGGTACATATGCGCGACGGCTCTGTGGTAATGAGGAAAGTTGAATAACAAGATACAGGAGGAAATTGGAATGGTAGTGAAAATAATTGAAACAATTGGGTCGTCCCCTGATGGCTGGGAGGCTGCACTTAAGAATGCAGTAGATGAGGCATCTGAACTGCCTATCTTCAAGTCGAAAGGGAATATCAAAAACATCAATGTGAAGAGCTTTGACGTGGAAGTTGAGAATAATCAGGTGAGCCGATTCTTAACAAGGATTGAGATACTGCTTGAGTAAGTCATTCCAAAAACGGCAATATTGATTATAACAATATTGGCAATAGCACTCATTTTCCCAGGGTGCATACCAGAGCTACGGCAGGGATTGGCCACCTGCTCATTTATTATCTCCATGCAATGCCTTACTTCTTCAGCCTGCAAGCCCACCTCGCCCAGGCAATCCGGACCCAGTGCTGCGGAGTTGACTGTTGAGGATGGGGTGGTTTCGGTGGTTATTGTGAACTTTAAAGGGAAGGTGTGCGACAGTATCAGGTTCGCCAGATCACTGGAGGGATTAAACGGACATATTAATCTTAATCACTATATCTCGCAACTCTGCTGCGGTTGGGTGTGCCGTCTCAACCTTTTACTTGATATACTATAAAAAGTCTTAAAAAGATTCCAAGAGATTCAACATGATGAATATTACCCTGGATATGATCAAGGACAGTTTCAGTGAAAGAACCTTCTATAGAGGACTTGACTACTATGAGAACGGCTATGTTATAGGACCTGTAATATTGGATAACACACTCTATGCACGTGTTATAGGAACTATGGAAACACCATATGAAGTAAAGGCTTTTATTGATAACAATGAAATAGATACAAAATGCAGCTGTCCGGTTGGATATAAATGTAAACATGCAGTGGCCCTTCTTCTAAACTGGGTCCATGAGCCGTCATCATTTACTGATTCTAATAAATTCATAACTTCACTGAATTCAATGAGTAAATATGAAATAATCAATATTGTAAAAAAAATAATAAATTATAACCCTGCTATAGTCTGTGAACATTCAATAAATGTAGATGAAAGACCACAGATTAATATTGATGCTATTTCCAACAAAATTGACTGGATAGTATCTGAAGACCTTGATTATTATCATATATGGGATGCAGTACGCAAGCTTAAAGAGATTCAGGATATTGCTGACGGGCTTATGGACAAAGAATTATATAAAAACGCTGCCGAGATATATCTGGAATTGATAAAGGGTTGCATAACCGCATTTGATCAGGGGGCAGACGATTCGGGTGGCAGTATGGGTGAATTTGCAATTCAATGTGTGTGTGATTTTAATCAATGCATGAAACAGATCAATGACCAGGCCTACAGGGACATACTCTTAGAAACGATACTGGATATTGCCAATAATGAAGATTACGGTCTGGATACATGGGATATGCTATTTGGTATTATCAATAAGGATAATATTTCGCATGCAGAGGAATACTTGCTGGAAAAATTGAATGCTGAAAAAAGATATGCCAGTGAATCCCGTTATCAATATAAAAAGAATAACATCATCCATATACTGATCGATCTGTATGCACATATTGGAATGTCGCATGAGAAATTGCGTATTGCTCAATTTGAACTTATTACCAGGGATGACCATATTCGACTGGCAAATGTGCTGATCGGGGAAGAAAGATATGAAGACGCTTTTGATATAATAAAAAAAGGGATGGCATCATCCGGAGAATCATTTAATGATTTACAGAAACTGTACTTCTCAATTGCCAGTATTTTAGTTGATCAAAAACCTGGTCTTGTTGATTTCTCAACTTCTATTGATTTCGCATTTGATCTAATGTCCCGGTATTTTAATAAAGATGACTATGAAAAAATAAAAGAAGTTTTTTCAGGAATTGGGAAATTAGAAGAATTTAAAGCTACAATGCTAAAAAACATGCCAAATAGAAATGCTGTCGTTTCTGCACTATTGCATGATGGGGATTTACAAACTGCTATTGATATAATATTGACAGAGCCGAAAATCTCATCCAATATTATTATCGATGTCTCTAAAACAGCCGTGGACAAGGGTATGGAAGTTGAATCGAGTCGACTTACAAAAATCGCAATAGAACGTGGATGGATGAATGCAAGTCCACCTATGGATACATTGCTCGAGGTTATGACAGGTGTTTTAGATATGCATACTCTTGAGAATCTGTGTAATAGTATAATAAAAAAAGGATCCTATGGAAATGCGCTTATGCTGATACCATACCTGTTGGATAGATATCCTGAATTGTCTGCTGTTCTTGTAATGAAATTTATAACTCATATGCCAGTAGAGGTAGTAGGGCAAGTTGCCTGTGCTGTTGCAAAGAAATCACCAAAACAGGGAGCATCACTGTGCAGGATTCGGATAAATGAGGATATTCTCAGATCTCATATCCATTATGATAAAGTTGTTTTTCTTTTTAAAATAATGAGACGAATTTTTTTATCAATAGGGAAAGAATCTGATTGGGTAAGATGTATCAGGTCATTTGCTGCTGAAAATAAAGGTAAGAAGAAGCTGATTGAGATGATGAGAAAAGAGTTTGAGATGTCAATTTAACTCCTTACATTGCTTTTGCTTATGCAGAGATAAAAATATATTGAAAAGTTCCCCATTCTATCTACTGATATGTATTTTCCATCAATGAAGCATATAGCATTTCTATGATCGTCTCAAGGTTTTGTATATCCTCGATATTATATCTCACAAGTTTGTCCAGCGCTGCCTGGCTGCCGCGTTTGTACCGATACCACAATCGTACTGCATCGAAACCTGATAGACCTGTGGTTTCGTCAGACCTTGAAAGTCCCAACTGGGTCTCGATACGTTTCAGCCCCCTGGTCAGGCCCAGCCTGCGAGGGGATATAGCAGGTCGATATGAAGCTGGTCGAAACTGACACCGGGCAGATGTTGCTCAATAAAAGGCAGGTCGAACCGTGCCCCGTTGAAGGTGACAATGACCTTGCACCCTTTTAAGGCCTGTGGGAAATCTTCCAGGCCGATGCCGTTTATAAACACTTTTGTTCCATAGCTGCTATGTAGTCCGATCATGGTGATCTCATTATAATAGGGGATAGTCCAGTGGTCTCGATATCTAGGAAAATGGTATTTTCCCTGAATTCCCTGAATTCCCTGTATGCCCGCCAGTGCTCTTTTTTAGGGAAGTTATTTGCAAAGTATGTGTGGTTGCGGGCATTTAGATTTCATTTTGATGTGCTGATACCTTCCAGTATCTGTTTTAGTTTGGATTCCGGCAGTCCGGCACAGTGGGGTTCTTTCCTGACGGGGGCATCTTGAGGGAGCATAATTATCTTTATTGACAATTTATGTCTAAACATTAATATATTGAATGGCAATATAAATTAGTAAGTGTGTAATTAAAATAATTGAAAATTATTAAGTAATATCAATTTAAAATAGCAACAAATGATTAAAGTCAACTTCACCAATCATGCTAAAGATATGCTAAATGAAAGAAAATTTACAGAAGAAGAAATCATATCTGCATTGAGCGAACGAGATTGGTCCGAAAATGATTAAATAGAAACTGAAATATGGCATGCATTTAAAAAAATTGATGAAAAGATTTTAAGAGTTGTTGTTAAAGGAAGAGAAGAACCATATATTATAATAACAATGTTTTATGATAAAAGATTGAGGAATCGAAAATGAGAATTAAAGTTGATTTAGAAAGCGATGCACTTTACTTTAGAATTAGCGAGGATGCAATCGAGGAAAGTGAGGAAATAAATAACGGTCTCATTGTCGATTACGACGCAAATGGAAAAGTAGTAGGGATAGAAATCCTCAATGTAAAAAATAAGTTCAAATTGGAAGATCTGACTGGGCTCAAATTGGAAATACCTACAGTTGTAAAGGCAGAGGCATAAGAGAAAATCTTTTGATTATATTTGGCTTTTTTGTTTAAGTAGGACTACTAATATTTTCCCATTTTCCATTCCACAGTTTCCGTTCTTTTTTATTTCACCGATGTTTTCCATACGATATCAGTTTATATTGTTATATTGTGTTTCACCATATTATAATCACCATCTGATATATGCTGCATATTCGAAAGGTTTAAATTTGATTACTGAGTAGTAAATTACTGCATGGTAATCAAATTCCATGGTAGAGAAAGAGAACTCAATTTTATTGAAGAAGCCTACGAAAAAAGATCGATAAAATCAATAATGATGGTTCTGTATTGACGTCGGCGGGTAGGCAAAACAGCGCTTATAAAGAAATTTGTTGATGGGCGTAAGTTCCTCTATCTATTTGTAGAACCTAAATCTGAAAAAGAGTTACTTACAGAACTAGAGGACTCTTTAACCAATATGCTAGTGTCAAGTCAATCCTCAAGTGTCGGATAAAGCCGAGATAACTTAATCCTTGCATCTTCAGTTGTAAATTGCCAATTAACTTTCGCATTTTTATTGTTTCTGAATTCTTGCCATGCCAGTACCTCTTTACTGACAACCTCAATGTCATCGATTCTTCTATTTAAACACTGCCCCGTGAGCACGTTCAACTCAATCTCAGCCATATTCAACCAACTCCCATGTTTTGGAGTATACACAAACTCGAATCTGTCCAATATTGCCTTTGCCTTATCCGGCTGAAACGTTTCATAGAGCGATCCTGGAACGTGTGTGTTCAGATTGTCCATCACCAACGTTATTTTTTCTGCGGTTTTATATTGATCCTCAATCTCCTCCAGAAAATAAGCCCAATCCTGCTTAGTTCTTCTTTCTGTGACCTTCACCATGCGCTTTCCTGCCAATGGTTCACAGGCGATAAAAATATTGCATATACCGCAACGCCTATATTCATAATCATGCATGGTCGGATGCCCGGGCGAAGCTGGAATCGGAATTCTTGTCTCTGCAATCAGTTGCTTTGGGGATTCGTCCATGCATACAACAGGATATCGTGGATCAAACAGACGTTTGTAAACATCCAACACTATTTCCATATTTGCAACAAAGTTACCGTTTTGCTTTAGAGGAATTACCCAACCTTTTTGCTTCCAAGGCTTGATTTCGTTTTTTTTAGGATACGGCGTACCGTTTCATGGGATATGCTATCAATATATTCGAGTTCAACAACCTTGTCGGCTAACAACCGCAGAGACCATCTCGCAAAGCCTTCAGGTGGCTCACCGCAACTCACTGCAACCAAATGAGCTTCAAAATCGCCGTCAGCTTTTATATCGTAGATGCGTTTTCTCTTTCTTCCGTTGAGGGCAACTTCGATACCTTCCGAGACAAAACGCTCTTTCACTCGGTCAATCTTTCTCATACTTATGCTCAGGATGTGGGCAATTTCTTCGTTGGTCGAATGTTTTATCTGATGCTCACCCTCATCGCATCCAAGTAGAATCAAAGCGTTGAGAATTTTCTGTGATTTGTGTTTTCCCTTTGAAGTAAGTGCTCTAAGAGTTTCGCGCTCATCTTTAGTAAGCGTCACGATGTATTTCTTCATATTCAATCCCCTCGAGTTGAATATAGAGGATATATGATATATACTTTACGACATTTTAAAGTTGACTTGACACTAGGTATCAGGCCAAGACTGGATAACTGGGATGACCTGCTACGTCTAATCTTCATTGACATCAAAAATTGTATTATTGTATTCGATGAGTTTCAAAATTTCCTCCAGATCGATCCTGAATTCTATTCAAAATTACAGAAATACTGGGATGAATATCATCTCACTTCACAGATATTCCTAATCACAATCGGTTCCTATGTAGGGATAATGAAAAAGATATTTACAGATAAAAAAGAGCCATTATTTGGAAGAGCGGATTTCCTCTTTAACCTCAAGCCATTCAATTTCTTTGAAACACACCTTTTCATAGACCGCTCTGTTGAAGAGACATGTGAAATATACGCAATCTTTGGTGGTGTTCCAAAATATCTGCTCTACACCCTGTTATATTCCGAAAAAACGATGTCATTGATTGACAAACTCTTCATAATCGAGCCTGCGCCGCTTATGGAAGAAGGAAAAAACATACTTATAATGGAGTTTGGTAGTGCACACAAAGGATATTTCTCTATCCTTGAAGCAGTTGCACAGGGAAAAACAGTTCAACATGAGATTGTAACCCACACCGGTCTAAACAAAGACACGGTTGGAAAATATTTGTATGAACTGGTTCACGCATATGGAATTCTCAAACGCAATTATCCAGTAACAGCAAAGAAAAAATCGCCAAGACAATCGCGATATATAATCAGTGACAATTTCTATCGTTTCTGGTTCCGTTTTATCTACAAAAACCAGTCAATTCTGATTTCAAACCCGGATGCTTTTAAAGCTATAATAACGCGGGATATTAACACATATTATGGATTTGTATTTGAAAACATTGCGCGTGAGTTTTTAATCGAGTTGAACAAACAACAGAATCGTCTTCCATTTTCCTTCTTACATATCGATAAATGGTGGCACAGGGAAGAAGAGATCGACCTCATTGCTTTTGATGAAGGAAACAACATTCTCTTTTGTGAAGTTAAATGGAAGAACCTGTCGATGCAAGAATCAATTCACATACTTGATAAACTTAATGGAAAAACAAAGAGTGTTAGCTGGAAGAATTCCAGACGTGTGGAACACTTTGCAATTATCGCAAAAAATATCAAAGGCAAAAGCGAAATCCAAAAAAAGGGATATCTGGCATTTGATCTTGATGATTTCAAAGAAATTTGTGAAAAATGATGTGGACGGAACAGTTCATGAGGAAATAAGGCGGGGTCGTATTCGTGCCGGTTATTGGCAGGTATGGATTTGGTGATGATTGAATGTGTTCATTGATTGTATTGTAGAGTAAAGGGAAGGCCTTGCGGCCATCTCCTCCTCATCAAAGCGTCCGTACGGATTACCCGTAAGCGGCTTTCGTTTGGCATTATCCTATCGCTGCCATGTACACCGATCATGGTTATCTCATCATAATAGGGGGATAGTCCGGTGGTCTTGATATCCAGGAAAATAGTATTTTCCCTGAATTCCCTGTATGTCCGCCAGTGTTTTTTTTTGGGAGGTTATTTGCAAAGTATGTGTGGTCACGGGCATTTAGCTTCTCTTTTAATGTGCTGATACTCCAGTATATGTCTTAGTTTTGATTCCGGCAGTTTCGCACGGTGGGGTTCTTCCCATGCCTACCAGTACCTCAAACTACATGGGACTTGGTGGGGACTATTACACCGCCGTTGACAACTCCCTTAATCCCAGATTCTGTTTAATATTTCCAAATTGCCATCCCACAGTTTCCTTTCTTTTTTTATTTCACCGATGTTTTCCCAGACTTTTTAATTTATTCTGGAAATACTATTCTTGAGCATATAGCTCAGTATCTCCGAACAATATGTCCATATGAGATGGCCCCCTCTATCCCAACACACAAATATTTGAAAAGATGTGGACATACTATCGATGGCTCCCTGATGATCCATCAACCTACACCTCCATGTTGCTGAGTCATGGAAATGGCCATCTAATCATATTTTCTTTGATCGTGCTACACACTCTTCGTACATATCTAACATGAACACTTTGAAACTTACCTCATCTTTGTACAATACAACCCATAGCAGTTGCAGCACTTGTTCATAAGTAAAATAAAAATACCTGATACTGACATCCTTTGATTTTGACATTATACATGCTTCATCCTGAACACGGAAACCCGTTTCAATTCTCCACCTCCTCTTATATGATGCAATAATGTGATCAAGATTGATGGAAGATTGATTTGTGGCAAATGCCCAATCATATAATTTGTCACTTCTTTTATCGAATATTTGTTTTAAAAGTGCAAGAGTTGTTTCTCCTTTGAGAACAGTTTTGTCTATATTAAGTTTGAACTTGTGCTGGACAGTTTTCTTTTCATTTTTCTCCATTTCAGCAAGTTCCTTTCGAATTTTAGAATTTTTTGGAACAAAAATGAGATACGGATACTTTTATTTTGATAGCGTTAACATAAGTTCATTGCTATAAAATCCCCTGTCAAACAAGACAAGTGATATGGACTTTACCAGTGGTTCTACCACACTCAGACACCAGGCTACAGTATGTGCCATATTATATCCCATTCTTACAGGTACTGATATCAATGGAATTTTTAGAGGAATGTCTGAACTAACTATTGCGCATGTCAAGAACTTCCATTTACCAGTAACTGCTTTTTCTCCCGTCCAACCATGAATCCAAAATCCCTGAGGGTCGCCATAGAAATCTTCATCGGTATAATCGAAGGCTAATACGACATCTTTCTCATTTAATCCAAATCGTGTTCCTAATATTTCTACAGTTTTCAGGTATTCCCAGTAAATGTTTGATATTGGTACGTTTTTTATTGCCAAATGGAGTGAGTCTGCACGATTTCCATCGGTTTCTACGTAAGTGTTTGCAACAGAAGCTTTTAGGAGTTCTCGCGCATGATGAAATCCAGAAAGAAATTTTCCTTTTGGTTTTAGATTCAAAGAACGATCGATGAATGTGTCCAATGTCTTTGGGGTTCGAAAAGCTCTAGCGGGAGCTATTGTCATACTATCACCAAATAAACCGTACGGACAAGATACTCCTTTGGACAATCAACTTTGGCACTATTTCCGAATTTTGTTACTTTGCGAACAAAAAATCCTTCGATACCTTCTATTCTAGATTGATGGAAAATTGAGTTCGGGTGAGAAATAAATGAAACCAAAGAAAGTTATTAAGTTGTTCGGAGATACTATACGAAACGAAATATATATAAACAATTGAATTGAAGAAATTTAATCGTAAGAAAATTCGATTATTATTTTGCATATATGTTATGCAATTTATATAAAACAATTTAAAATGTGATATATATGAAAACAATGGAAATGTTCAAACCTGGTATATTGATACTGATGGGGATATTCCTTATTGGGTCATTAGTAATTGCCAGTGCAGATGAATCCCTGCTGGAAGGTGGAGATAGTTTCAATAATGCCGTTCAAATTGAACCTGGCAGTTATGACTGTAATATTTCAAAAGATAATCCGGATTATTATAAGATAATCAATATTACACCAGGGCAAAAGCTTATAATTAAGGCAGATATCCCTGCGGTAGAGTCCGGTTCAGCTAATAGAAAAATGGAATTATCATTATATGATGAAGAAAATCAACAATTAATGCTCGATGAAGAGCATTTGATTCCTGATGAAATTGGAACATTAACTGTCTTCAGGACAGCAAGTTCTATAAAGTCTTCAAATATTTTCTATTTGAAGATACAGGAAGAAATAAGGACTACTGATGATCCGTATTCTTATACACTGGATATCTCAATAGAGGATTATTTTGATGCAGACAGCCAGATAGATGCGGGAAATATTTTTGATACTGCTCTTGAGATCACTCCGGGAGATTATAAAGGCTATTTGGAAATAGATGATGGAGATGATGACAAGGATATATATATAATATCTATGCAAAGCGGTGAGAATCTGGATGTTACAATAACTCCAAAAGGTTATGCTAAGTTTAAGGTTATAATATATGACCAGGATAGAGTAAAAGCATCAGAAGAAATATCTGCAAATAATGGAGCGATAGTCAGAACATCGTATAATTCATCCATTTCACAGGATATTTATCTTGAGATAAATAAGCGGTTGATATCTTCTGATAAAGAATATTCATTAATCCTTACACTTGAAGCTGAAGAGGTTACTGAAACAGAGTCAACAGAATCTGCAACTGAAGAAACATCTACCGAAGAAGCATCTATTGAAGATACATACACTGAAGAAGCATCCGGAGATGATAGCGAAGGATTACCCGGATTCGAAGTAATATTCGCACTGGCAGGACTTTTGACAGTTATATGTCTATTGAAGAGAAGATAAAACATTCTTCTTTTCATTTTAATTTTAAAAAAAGATATCGATTAGCGCTGATTCAACTATATGTCAGCGTTAATTTTTCTCTAATTCTTTTCTCTAATCATTAATCTTTTGATAATACCGGACAATGCAAAGTTCGGGATTAAACTGACAAGGGCACAGGGATAAAAGAGATGTATGACGGATTGATGTCAGGAAATATACTGGCTGTTTATTCCCACTTGCATGCAGCTTATTACCAGGAGTTCCCGACCAGGTTTGTGGAAGCTTGCTTAAAGTGAGTCAAGCAGGCCGTCCCAAAACTAAAATTCCCATGAAAAAGGAGATCAATTAAGCCTTTAAGCCCCGTCCATGCCACCCCCGACTAAAGTCGGGGGCATCCGTGGGCTGGGGGTCGCGTGTTGGTGTGAGCGCGGACAGATGTGGGGTGGGCGGGCGTATATTTGCCGATGGCGGCGCAGAGTTTGGTTATCATGTTTGGTATATCTGAAGTTTTTGCGATAGCAAAAGTTTGGGCGGGGCGTAGTGAAGCCGGATATACCATACCATGTTATACGCTGTCGGTCGCTTATCATGTTCAGCTTTTCTCCATCTTGATCTTCTCTAAAGCCTCTTTTGCAGCATTTTGAACATTATTATTTCCATCCGTCAGAGCCTGAATAAGTGGTTCTACCGCTCTTTCATCTCCTATCGCTCCAAGAATTTCTGCTGCCCCCCACTGAACATTATTATTTCCATCCGTCAGAGCCTGAATAAGAGGTTCTACCGCTGGTTTTCCTATCTTTTTAAGAGCTTCGGCTGTTGCTATTAGAACATCCTGATGCTCATCTTTCAAAGTCTGAATAAGTGGTTCTACCGCTCTTACATTCCCCATTTCTCCAAGAATACATGCTGATCTCTCCCGAACATCCCTATCCTCATCCTTCAAAGCCTGAATAAGAGGTTCGATTGCCGAGTTCCCTATGTTCGAAATCTCATCCCATTCCTTTTTCGCGATTAGATAATAAGCCCTTTCACTTTTACTTGAGGGTATCCATCCCAACTTATCAAGGGCCCCTGCCACTTCACTCGAAACCCACCACTTATTTTCATCCTTCAAAGCCTGAACAAGAGCGTCTATTGCTTTTTTATCTCCTATTTTTCCAAGAGCTTCTGCTGCTTTCTGTCGAACTTCACTATTTTCATTTTTCAGTGAGAGAAGGATAAATTGTGTGGCTCGTTTATTACCTATATCCCCTAAAATATTGATGGCCGTTGTGTATTTACTATGATTTTCACCTTTGCAAATACTGATAACAGAATCCACAACCACATCCTCACCCTCCTTCGATCTCAGGACCTCTAGCTTATGGTTATAAACTTTTGATGCGATTATTTTTGATATTTCAGCTAAAGAAGCTAACAACACACCCAAAAACATTACAGGTGGTGCAAGTAGGGTAAAAATAAAAGAAATTGAAGGAAAATACATGAGTACTATTCCAAGTATAAGACCTATCACTCCAAGGAATAAAATTCCCAGCCCCCACATTACCGATTCAGAGAAACGCTCCACCCAAACCTTCTGTTGAATTAAGGTTTTAATGTCGCTTTCTATTAGTTCTTTACTATATTCTTCCATTTTTACCCCCATTAAGCCACAACCATTCTTCTAAGCACCATTTCACGCCTCATTAACAATTATAGTCCTCCATCGTATTATAACCTTAAAAACATAGATTCTTATTTTTTTATATATGTATTTATAAGTTTTTATATGTTTAGTAGATCACGACTGCAACCGATTGTTGCTCGAATAACTATCCCCGTACTAACAGTACAGGGTCTTCGTATACTTAAATTGGTTTATTTCCTCTTTCTCCTGGGTTTGGGATATTTCTTATGTAGCTCATCCACTTTACGGTACAGGTCTTTAGCAATACCGTCTTCAAATGTCCCGGAATAATAATCAATACGCACGGCAATTGATATTTTAGCAGCCAGCGCCCTTGAGATCTTACCACGCAACCACCAGGGTGACTCCTTAACCAAGGGATGCTGGAATATTACACCGTGTTTGGGTGATGTGGCATTCCCCCTAAGGTGTTTGAACAGTGCTTTTTCAGCCCCCAGTACCTGGATGGCACTTGAAGGCATACTGGCAAGTTTTTTTGAACTCCCGACAATGCCCAGCAGCCTGGCACCGATATGGGCACCGGCTACGGCTGAAAGGTTGGGAAGGTGATTGTTCATGTATTCTTCGATGTCCAGCGATATCCGGTTCTTGTTGTCATATAACCCGGCAATACTGGCAGCCAGTTCAATTATACTTGTTCCCCATGGTTCCGGCAATTCCATTCCTGATGAGTTCCTGGCCCGCTCCAGGACTTTTTCATCTTCGATGTTCCAGTTTGAAATATCGTTCCTGAGACCATGCCTTGATATGAACCTGGCAAGTGGCTCGCCCTTTAACCTGAGTTCCGGAAAATGCAGGTCATACAGTTCCTTTAACCTCTCAGACAGTGCATTGGTATTTTTGTCAAGGTCATCCAGGGCATCAATGAACCGAATAAGGATATGTTCATCTGATCCGGATGCAGTGACCTGCATCATGGCATATTCTATGTTCACCTCACGGAACAGTTCATCATACTCGTTTTCCGATGCGATAAAACCCCAATCCTTTGCCAGGCTGCATATATCGATCCCGCAGACCTCATTGCATTCCAGCGCCTCAGGTATCTCTTGTAACCGGCCTGCAAGGCTCTTAACATCTTTTTGGTAAAGATCACAGGAATTTATTGTTCCGTCATCAAATGAAAAAATTCCAAACCATGTCCTGACTGAATGCATCAAATATAGAATTATACGGATTATATATATGTATTATCTGTTTCAAGTGGGTCAGAGGAGGTCAAAATCTTCGTCGTCATCGAACTCGATATCCAGGACATCCAACACCCTGGAATGGCCGTTCGCATTATAGCAGCGCCATGAACGCATATTATACGGTGCACCAACAATGATGTGGTAATCTCCTATCCTGGCAAAAAGTGCAAGGTCGGCCCTTGAAGGGTTGGTGTTGGATGATGGGTGGCTGTGGACAGAACCTGCGATACTGAGATTGGGCATCATGTATAATCTCAAAACGGCGCTGACCTGGGATGATTCTGTGCCGGGCAGGAATATCACATCCTTAATGACACCTTCCTCGGCCCGCATCAACCCTGCAAACTCATTAGGTGCCGATGAACGGGAAACCTCAATAATGAACTCCAGGGTCGACCTGGCTATACCTCTAATATCAGTAATTGCCGGCACCTCCTGTAAAGCTACAGAGTAATACCTGTGATAATATCCTTGTTGAAATCAAACAACTGGCAGGTGTCTTTCTTGTGTATCATTGTCAGGCGTTTATTATTAGTGATCTCACCAATTATGCAGGCTGTAATACCCACTTCTTCGAACAGTTCGATACAGCGACTGGCATTTTCAGGGGCGGCTGTCACAATATATCCGGTGGCAGGATATATCTTGAGCCACTGAATAAAATCCACTCCTTCAGGCACTGGTATCTTTTCCAGGTCCACTGCCGCACCCTTATGACTGGTCTCAAGCAGCATTCCCAGTGTACCAAGGGTACCCGGGTTGCTGATGTCCTTGCCTGAATTGACGACATGCGCCTCACCTATGGTCTGCATTACCAGGTATTTCTCCCTGACTTCGGCAGGGCTCTTCATTGTGGTGGTGTCCCAGCTGTACGGAGAATTTGGCCCCACCCGGCCTTCCATGTCGTATGCTGCAATGATAGCATCCCCGGTCTTTGCGGTATCGCTGCGTATAATGCAGTCCTTTTTGGCTGTGCCCACAATGGCTACAGATAGCGATGTATGTGGTGTGTCCGGATGAAGGTGTCCGCCCACCATAGGGACGCCGAACTTGGAGATGCCTGACTTGATGCCGTTTAATAGCTCAATACATGCTTTTTTCTTGCTGCTGGCGAGCACATTGACCATACCCAGCGGCCTGCCGCCCATGGCAGAGATGTCATTGACGTTGACCAGTACCGAACTGTACCCTGCCCACCAGGGACTGGCATCCAGGAGCCGGCCCCATATCCCGTCGGCTGCGAACAGTACGACATCATCGGTGCCCATATCCAGGACTGCTGCATCGTCCCCGAAGTCTACGATACAGTCACCGTATTCTTCGCGTACTGTCTCAAAGATGTTGACAATATCTGCTATGGGTTTCTTTCGTGTGATTCCTTCAAAGGTGCGGAGTTCGTGTGCGATCTTTTCAAGGTCCAGTAGTCATTCCTCCTGGCAGTGATGTTGAGAATATTGTTTATGCTACAAATACATAATGGAGTGTGTTTCAAGAAAATGGAAATTTCGGACAGGATAAACGGGATTGACAGGATACGACCCAATCCCGTATATCCTGAAAATCCTGTCAGAAGATTTGATTGAAATTAAGAAAATTACCTATGTCGATATCGAAATGCGTTTATAATTTCCTATATGTAAAGTTCATGCTACTCAAATGTTGAAAGAGGGATCATGTCAAAATATAAAAAGATATTTTTGGTAACTGACGGGGGCTCAAGGGGCAATCCCGGCCCGTCCGCTATTGGATACGGCATCTATGACCAGGACTGGAATGCTATCGAGGAGAAGTCTGAATATATCGGGAAGGGCACTAACAATGAGGCTGAATACCAGGCGCTGGTCACTGCACTGGAGCGGGCGGTGCGCTACTGTAAGGATGATGTGGAGCATTATAGTGACAGCGAACTGCTGGTCAGGCAGTTGAACGGGCAGTACCGTGTAAAGGCCGTGAATTTGAAGCCGCTGTTCGGTAAGGTATCAACGCTTAGTAAGAAATTTGGCTCGGTAAGACACCATCATGTCCGAAGGACCGATAAGCGGCTGGCGAGGATTGACGGGCTTGTGAATGAGGCGCTGGATGGGGCAGGGTATTGATGTAAACCGGGTATATACCCTATCACTCATTTTTTCGCAATATTTGCATTACAATCAACAAGAACAAAACACCTGCAAATAGACTAAATCCAGGAATTCCCTTCTTTTCAGTTGGTGCCTGAACCGGTTGTTTCTCTACAGTCTCTGTTGGCTCTACAATAATACCTTCACCCCCGGATTCTCCCATATCCTTCTTACCTGTTACTGCAAATGGTGAGAATCCAGGCACTTTTGCCTCAAAGTACAAATACTCTGCATCTTCTCCTATTTTATATGTCTCAAGTGGATTCCATATTCCATCACTGTACCGATTCAATGAAATCGTGGACTTACTGATCTTGTTATCAATGATCCAGGACTTCTCTACTTTGAAATTTATAATGGGGTTAGCAATGTTCTCTGAGGTCGCCCAGTCGAGATTTCCAACCCAGATATTCAGGTTCTTATACACTATATCCAATGGTGCACTATCTACCAATGTAGAGGTGTTGTTTAATATCTCGACCTTTGCAGCAATTTTGCCTGAATTTTTTAGACCAGTGAAATTGAGGTATTGTACTATATTACCTTCAAAATCAAAATTGTAGCTCACTACTGAACCCTTATTCACATATTCCCTTTCGGTTTCTGAAATTAATATATTCTCAAAAGCTTCACCAGAGCCTCCACTTCCTCCACTTCCCCCGCCTCCCCCTCCTCCTTTGTTAGGGGTTTGAGCAATTTGAGTTATAACTTTTAATGAATATGTCCCGGATTCAAATGTTGTATAATCCTGTGATTTCATATTTATCTGCGAAGTTCCAGTATTCATAATAACTGGAATATCTTCCGGAACGGCTTCAACATTCCAATCCATACGAACAACACAAACAGATGGAACTATAAGTTCCATATTCCAACTAACACCTTTTAAATCAGGCTTTATATCTGTTGCTAAGCGATTAACTACTTCATGGCTGCATGGAAAATACACGTCAAGGGCATCAGCCTGGGGGGGAGGGGGAGCTAGAACATCCAGGTCCCTATCAAACTCATCTGAGGCATTAATGTTGACCCCTAAAATACGTATATAAGTAGCAGGTGGTGGCGGTGGAGAATTATCATTATCATTTGAGGACAGCGAAGTTACATATATGGGCAAAGTCCACTCTGCACCCGATGAACCAATGAAAAAGATCGACAATAATACAAGAGCGACGAAGCGCATTGTGTTTGACATATCCTGCTCCTATCCAAAATATGGAGTTCCGCTGAATATGACCTGAGTATCATTCAATGCAAGAACCCAATAGCCTTTCCCCAGTTCAATTTCGCTAACTTCATAATATTGCTTATTGGTAGTACTCCAGGTATATACAGGAATTAGCACATCTTCATTGCTACCGAAAATCGTATCCACATCTGGATAATCTGGTATAATTGGAGTTGAAACAAGATTCCAGCCCTGAAGTAGTGTCATCGTGTAGGAATAGGGGGAGTGACCAGAAGTGTAATATTGAGCATTTGAAACTCCTCCACTCACATATTTTTTATATTCTACTGTGAAACCGGATGCGGTAATATCAACTATTGTATATTGTGAAGTAAGGTTCTTTTCTTGCACAAGAATTTCAATTAAGCCATTTTGGTATTTCACACGCCTTTTATCATCAACTAAGGTTGTTGAAGTAGTTAATTCGTCATATGAGCCATCTGAATTTAACTGATAAATTGTTACTTCCGGCATTAAATCTCCGGAAAATAATATAATATCTGATACTTCAACAAAATAGTTATTTATCTGATATCCATCTCCCTCTAAAATCTTTCCATCTTTGAGGATATATTTAATTAGTGACACATATTCGTCAACTTCCACTTCTTTTACCAGTGCACCGAGATTACCTGCTTCATTTACTTTAAGTGCGAAGAGATCGCCAATAATATTTATCACATTACCTTTCGAAAGTTCGATATCATCATTATTTATTAAACTTAGCTGATCTGGATATGTCTTAACGATATAACCATCATATAGTGTAGCATCGTTATTAACCAGATCCAGTACATCTGTAGATATAAGATCCATATTATTGATTTTTACAATATTGCAGTTCATGCCAGCAAATACTGTCTCAACAGTGAAATTCATAACTTCACTCTCTTGAGGTCCACCGAGGTCTGTTTTGTATATAAAATAACCACCCTCTGTCACGACCTCATTATCAACTTCTTCACCATCTTTGCTAATTGACATCCATACTTCAGATCCGTCGACATCAATCTCAAGAGCTGTAATACTCCAACCGCCAGGTAAAACTAAAGTATTACCAACTCTCAAAAAATAATCATCATTCGAATCTTCATCAATAAGTTTTTTTGTAATGATCCACTCAGATGCAGTGCTATATACAACAGCATACTTACTGCTGCCCCATGCAATATTTTGTCCCCATGGTATTGTAGTATAATTCATTTCTCCCACTGGGACGGATAAATTGGAGTAGAATGGAAGTCTAATGGATTCGTATCCAACCTTATCTTCCAGATCATAATAAAGAACTGCCGGGTTGTCTGCTGACATTGCCTTTAACATGGTCCCGGTTGAGGCATTAGTAGCACCTACTATATCATAAATACCTGGTTCTGTTATTTTTTTAATTAGTCCTGCCATATCCCCAGCTTCATTGACCCTGACTGAAAAGAGATCACTGATAATATTCTTTGCATTTCCTTTTGAAAGGGGTATATCAATGTCATTCAGTATATTTATTTGATTGTTGGATGTCTTGATAACATAACCATCATACAGGTTTGTATCGTTATTTTTGATTTCCAGTATATCTTTTGATATTAGATCGATATTATTTATTTTTACAAGATTGGTGTTAAAGCCAGCAAATACTGTCTCAACAGTGAAATTCATAATTTCACTCTCTTGAGGTCCACCGAGGTATGTCGCATTAATAAAATAAACACCCAACGTCACGAACTTAGAATCAACTTCTACACCATCTTTGCTAATTGACATACATGCCTCTGATTCATTGACATCAATCTCAAGAGGTTTAATACTCCAACCGCCTGGTAAAAACAGACTCTCACCAACTCTCAACAAATAATCATCATCCTGATCTTCATCAACAAGTTTTTTTGTAATGATCCACTCGGATGAACTGCTATATATGACAGCATACTTACTGCCACCCCATCCAATATAATTCCCCCAGGGTATAGTGGTATAGTTCAATTTTCCATAGGGTATAGATAAGTTATCATACAATGGAAATGTAATTGAACCGTATCCGTCTCTATCCTCCAGATCATAGTAGAGAACAGCCGGATTATCTATGGATGTAGCCTTAAAAGTAGTTCCGGTTGCGTTAATTGCCCCTAATACCTCATATAGTGTTAATGGCTGGGCTGGTGATGATATTGGCACTGAAACAACCGTTATATTCATTTTTTTTTCATCCCTGCCTTTCAGGTAGAAAGTATATACACCGGTTTCATTGAATGTATAGCTCACAGACCGCATATAAGGAAGATATTGTTCTTCTTCCCATATGCCATTTTCATTAACCAGATATCTTGACTGCTTGGTATCTTCGAAATTTCTCCACTTTACGGTGTCGCCTACTTTTATTACCTTATCTCCCACAGGTATGAACATGTAATTACCGATTCTGATTAGGTATTCTTGAGTTTCAGTAGGTGTTGGTGTTACCGTAGGTGTTGGTGTTACCGTAGGTGTAGCCTCTTCAGTGGGCTGGGCTGTAGCAATAGAAGTTGCGGTTCCCACATCCACAGTCTCTGTTTCGGCATAACTTATTGCAAGAGCCGGGACTGTTAATATAGTAAGCACCAGGAAAAAAAACAATGTTGACAATGTTATTTTCTTATTCATGTTATGTCACCCTAAGATTTAAATGTTAATGTGAACTTTCACCAATTGATACAATTAAATATTTATCAATGACTTCTATATTAATCTCATCATATATATTTAATAATTCCAAATGTAATATTTATATAGAATTTTATTCCGTATAAATATGTCGGAACACCACAGTATTTGTGATATATATTACAGATTGGGGTATTGTTGGGGAAAAGGTAGAATATTTGTAACGGCGACAAACAATGAGGCTGTATACCGAGCCCTGGTGGCAGCACTGGATGTGGCAGGGTATTGAATTTCTTATAGTAAAACACACGATATCTATTGTATATATCGTATATCTACGATAAAATCTGTAAAATTTATCGACTATAAACGATAAATTTATTACCATCCAGAGTCCATATAACTTAACATGGACACAAAAAGCAAACTGAAACACGTATTTGTCGAATGGCAGGAACGTGAACTGCCAAAGTTCCAGAAACGGCGGCGCGATATAAACCTTAACAGCCCGCATATTGTAGACATAATAGGCGTAAGGCGCTGCGGCAAGACCTATTACATGTTCCAACTGATATCCGAACTGCTGGACTTAAACATACCCAGATCAAACATATTATACATCAATCTTGATGACGACAGGCTCCAGCCCTTAAACGGCGATGAACTACATTTACTGATCGAAACGTTCTACGAGTATTATGAGGTCTCTGACAATCATAAATTATATCTGTTCCTGGATGAGATCCAGAACATGCCGGACTGGGAAAAGTGGGTCAAGAGCACCTATGACAAACATCAAAATATAAAGATCATAATAAGCGGTTCCAATGCATCATTGTTATCAAGTGACATATCCACCCTGTTAACCGGAAGGCACATCACAACCCGGATGTTCCCGTTCAGTTTCACTGAATTCCTGGATTACCATGAAATAAAGTTCCAGCTAAAAACCCTGCAATATTCGAAAAAAAAGACATTGATAAAAAAGAAATTCAACGAATACCTGGAAAATGGCGGGTTTCCTGAAGTAATATATTATCCAGGGGTGGGGCAAAGGGAATTACTCCAATCTTACTTTGACGACATCATTTACCGGGACATCATCTCCCGTTTCAACATACGCAATCCACAGGTCTTCAAGCAGTTGAGCTTGTTCTGCATTTCAAACATCTCAAAACCCCATTCATTCAATTCACTAAGAAGATTATTCGCAAATTATTCCCCCCTCAGTACAGATGCCATAATAAATTACCTGGCATATCTGGAAGACGCATTCTTGCTGTTTACCATGCCGCATTATGATCATTCGATCAAGAAACAGATAAATAAACCCAAAAAATTATACTGTATAGATACCGGCATGGTCAATGCTGTATCATTTCGTTTTTCAGATAACATGGGGCAGTTGTATGAAAATCTGGTATTCCTGCAGCTTAAGCGGACAAAACGTGAAACATATTACTGGCAAAGTTCAAAAAGCCATGAGGTGGATTTTGTTATAAAAGAGGGTCTAAAAGCCAGTTACCTGATACAGGTATGTGTTGATATTTCAGATGCAAAGACAAAATCCCGTGAGGTCAATGGTCTACTTGAAGGTCTGGACTATTTTGACCTTCCGGAAGGTACGATCATAACTTCAGACCTGTTCAATGAGGAAACTGTTGATGAGAAAGTAATACGGTATGTACCGCTCTGGTACTGGTTGCTTGAAAATGAGATCCGTCATTGATAACATTCACAGCCTTTAAACTTAAAACCCAATAGGTTATAAGAATATTGAATACATTATACAAATCATTACACAAATGAATATGTTCTCAAAAAAAGCAGCAAGGATACCGCCGTTCTATGTAATGGAAGTACTGGAAAGGGCAGAGGAACTGGAACGCACAGGAAGGGATATCATCCATCTCGAAGTAGGCATACCCGACTTCCCCACCGCTTTCCATATCAGCGAAGCTGCCTATGAAGCAATAAAGGCAGGCGAGACCAGGTACACCCACAGCATGGGACTGCTCCAGCTCAGGGAATCGGTTGCCGGATACTACAACCGGAAGTTCAACCTCGACTTGAGTAGCGGGCAGATCATCATCACATCAGGCACCAGCCCGGCCATGTTAATGTTGTTCATGGGCCTGCTGGATAAAGGAGATGAGGTTGTAATGTCCAACCCCTATTATTCAGCCTATCCCAATTTCGTGGAATACATGGACGGCAGGCCTGTTTTTGCATATACCAGAGAAGACGAAGGGTTCAGCCTGACACCTGATACAGTAGCTAGGAAGATAACCCCCCGGACCAGGGCATTATTGATAAATTCCCCTGCCAACCCCACCGGGCATGTCATATCCCCAAAAACCATGCAAGGCCTGGCCGAAGTCGCAGGGGATATTCCTGTAATATCTGATGAGATATACCAGGGCCTGATCTACAATGGCAAAGACCATTCCATCCTTGAATACACAGACAACGCCTTTGTGCTGAACGGCTTTTCCAAACTCTTTGCCATGACAGGGTGGCGGTTGGGCTACCTTATCGCACCGCCCGAATACATCAGGCCCCTTCAGAAGATACACCAGAACTTCTTTATCTGTGCCAACAGCTTTGTCCAGCATGCAGGCATTGCGGCACTAAAAGGACCGCAGGACTATGTACAGGAGATGGTGGCAACGTACGATAAACGCAGGAAGTACATCCTGCAGCGGCTAAAAGGTATGGGGTTCGGGATTGGCAGTGAGCCTACCGGGGCGTTTTATGTGCTTGCCAATGCAAAGGAGTTCAGCGAAGACTCACTTGAACTCAGCCGCCGTATACTTGAAGAAGCAGGGGTGGCGGTGGCTCCGGGCATTGACTTCGGGGAGGGGGCAGAAGGCTACTTGCGGTTCTCATATGCCAACAGCCTTGATAACATCAGGGAAGGTCTGGACAGGATCGAAGAATATCTTAACACCTGAAAGATAATTAGCAAATATTATTTATGGTAAGTACTTATTGCTTTTCATGATCGACCCGATTGAGGAACTTATATCATTAAGTGATAAAAAAGGATTCATAGCACACAAGATCGTTCTTGAATGCCAGGATTGTGGTTATATTAAAGAATCTACTTATTACGATCTGTTAAAGGATAAGCAGTACGAATTGCTGGAACCCACAACAGTACCCAATCCCTATATTCAGGAGTCGTATTACGAGGAAGATGTAACTGCTACTCCAATAAAATTCAAGATAGAATGTCCTGAATGCAAGGGAGAAATGGTAGGTTTTTCTCCTGTGCCCATGGAATACATACTGAATCATCTTAGTTCCCCACCACCAGATGATATGATATATGGCTGATATTTTGTTTTAATTGGAAAATTGGAAAAATAATAACCAAATTAAGTATCCACTTCAAATCTAAGGGTAATTTACTCTGTTTTGAAATCGAAAGCCTACTTAGGTACTTGATTTTGAAAATCCGAATATACATTTTACCCTTCCTTTTAAAATAGATACTTCATATCGAATATTGCCACGGAAGAATGAAGAATCGTATCTGGAAGTTTACATTTATATATCATTGTAAACGACTGTTTAACATGCGAGTTATAACAACAAGAGTTCCGGATGAAATGTTTGACAGGATAACGGAGCTGGAGGAGAGCGAGAATATAGACCGAGCTGAGGCAACGAGAAAGTTGCTTTTTATCGGTATAAAAGAGATTAAAAAGGAAAATGCGATAAAACTTCTAAGGGCGTATAAAATAACATACAGGAAAGCAGCAGAGATGATGGGAGTGGCGATTTATGAATTATTGGATATAATGGAAAAAGAAGGGATTGAAGTTGGATATTCGATGAGGGATCTGGAAAAAGATCTAGAGGAAATGAAGTGATTGCCATAGACTCTACCCCTCTCATTCATCTATCAAAGATTGGAAGACTGGATATTCTGGAGAATTGTTCACTAATCACAACGGAGTCCGTTAGAGGAGAAGTGATTATAGAAGGAAAAACCGGAGTGAGTGAATTAAAAGAATTCTTTAAGCCAGTGGAGGTGGCTAAATTATCAAAAAGGGATATAGACACTGCATCGTCTATTGCGAAGAGTGAAGATATACATCAGGCAGATGCGGAGCTTCTATTGCTTGCAAAGAAGAAAAAATGCACGCTCTTGACGAATGATCGGGCATTGGTATTATTAGCAAGGAGTATGGGACTAAAAGTATGGTGGGTCACGACTCTAATCCTGAACCTTATAAATGCGGGGAGGTTGAGCAAAGAGGAGGGAAAATATATTTTTAATGACCTGATAATGAGTGGAATGCATATAGAAACGGGTGTGTATATAAGGATACTCAGAGAGATAGAGATGATAGGGCGGTGAGTCAATCAAACGAAGAATGTTTTTACGAATCGCTGCAAAAAGTAGCCGAAGGAACGGGGATAGGTATCCACTTCAAATCTAAGGGTAAATGACTCTATTTTTAAATAGAAAGCCTGCCTGGGCACTTGATTTAGACAATCAGAATTTGCATTTTACCCTGCATTATGGAGTGGATACCGAATTAACGCTATTAACAGTATGAACAACCATAATCCCAGTCTCAGTAAGATCGAGAAGATCATAGGATACCAGTTCAATGATAAGCAGTTGGGCACGTCAGCAATAACTACCCGCGCCTATTCCAACGAACACCCACAATGTCCGGAGAACCAGGCCCTTGAATTTTTAGGAGATGCTATTTTATCTTTCGTGACCGCTGAACTTTTATACGAAAAATGGTCCCAGCTTAAAGATAATAAAGTATTCCATGAAATGACACCCGAATCTGTGATGACAAAGATACGGCAGGAAGTAGTAAATAACCAGTTCCTGGCAGACTGCGCTAATTCTTATAACCTCTGTGATTTTATTTTCGATTCCACAGATAATCCAAATGCTGGATATAATAGCTCAGGTACCGGTCCGGGTGACGATATAATTGAGGCCTTGGTTGCGGCAATTTATTTTGATAATGAACGATCCATTGTCCGGGCAAAGAAATTCATAATTGATTTTCTCAACCTATCCGATCTTCTTGAAGATGAAAAACGATTGATCGAACTGGTTACCCAAAAGAATCCAAAGGATAGGCTTATCCATAAATACCAGGAATTGAAAAAAGTCACACCCTCCATCGAATATCCTGTTATAGAGGATAAGTTAGTAGGAAATACACACCATTTTGTATTGGGTCTGCTCATCGATGGCAAATTGCTGCCCGGGATAACTGGCAGTGGATCCAACAAGGCTCTGGCAGAATATGAAGCAGTTGATAAGGCCTATCTGTTCCTGGAAAAAATTAAATGGGACCTGACAAGCATCCGGTGATAATGCCCTATTATGTTACTTATTTCATTTTGCAACTTTCCAGATAACTAAAGTAGTAGCTGTTCAAACTGAAATCCTATAATTTATTCCAGTGTAATATCCCCGCCAAGTGATTTCATAGCTTCAAAGAAGCCAGGATAAGAAATATCAACAGATTCGGCCGTATCGATTACTGTATCCCCGGCAACCATTCCTGCCACACTCAGCGCCATTACGATCCGGTGGTCATGCCAGCCGCTCACACGGGCACCATGCAGGCCACCGCCCCTTATCACCAGCCGGTCAGGCTCCTCTGTTATATCCACTCCCATCCTGGTCAGTTCCACTGTCATGGCGTGCAAACGGTCTGTCTCCTTATACCTGACATGTTCGGCATTCTCGATCACCATCTCGCCTCCGGACAGCGCACCCAGTACCGCCAGAGTGGGCACCAGGTCAGGTGTCATCCCAACGTCAACAGTTACACCTGTCAACTGGCTTTTATTCACCCTCACCTCGCCTTGCTCCTGGTTCCATTCCAGGTTCGCACCCATATCCTGCAGGATTGGGATTATAGCAGCATCGCCCTGCTTATTCGGATATAGCCCGCCCACAGTAATACCGTCGCCTGCACCGCCGCCTGCCAGGGCACCGGCTGCCAGCAGGTATGATGCGGAAGAAAAATCACCTGGCACCGTATACACCGTGTATTCGGTTAATTCGTATGACTGCTTCGGGGGAATGATAAATGACAGGTGCCCCTTGTCGTCTTCAACCAGTTCTATCTCAATGCCTGCACTTTCCAGCATCTCAATCGTGATCTCCACATACGGCCTGGACTTTAATTCACCATCCACCTTGACCACGGTCCTGGTCCGGCACAGAGGGCAGGCCATGAGCAGGGCCGAAAAGAACTGGCTGCTGATACTTCCGTCCATCACCGCCTCACCTCCGGTCATGGGACCTTTCACTTCAATAGGTGCCATACCATTATCCCTGGTAGAAATAACACTAGCCCCAAGCTGGTTCAGTACATCTATCAATGGTGTGTTAGGTCGCTTACGGATGGAGTCGTCCCCGGTCAGTACTGTTGTACCGTCACACAGGGCACTGACAGCCATCAACAACCTCAGTGTGGTACCGCTGTTGGCAACATCGATAATGCTATCAGGCACGGAAGGTTTCCCCTTCACACCATCTACAATGAGACTGTCACCTTTCTCCCGTATCACGGCACCCAGTGCCCTGCATGCACGTATGGTGGCAGCAGTATCGGCAGATAGCAGGGGACGCTTTACAATGGTCTGCTCTGCCAGGGATGCCATGACCACAGCCCTGTGGGTATAACTCTTGGACGGGGGTGCAAGCACCTCACCTTTAAAGACAGATATGCCAACTTTTGCTTTTATATTGGTCATAATATCTTAACACTTTGATTTTTAGACAATTATAATCTAACCACAGAGGACACATAGAGCACAGAGAAACACAGAGTCTGCATCTGATTTTACTCTCTATGTCCTTTGTGCTCTCTGTGGTTTATTACTTATCACTTGTCTGGTGTGCGTCAGTTGTTTTTCTCGAACATGGCCTTGACAAAACCCAAAAATGGTGGTGAAGGCCTGTTGGGTCTGCTCTTGAATTCGGGATGGAACTGGCTGGAAAAAAAGAAAGTATGTTCAGGGATCTCGGCAATCTCCATCCTGTTCTCGTTACGTCCTGTGAATTTCATACCTGCCTTTTCCATCTCATCGATGTACTTTGGATTCACTTCATACCTGTGCCGGTGCCGCTCTATTATCGCGTCAGAGCCATATAGTTTATTGGCAAGGCTTCCCGGTGTCAGTTCAGCAAAATAATCACCAAGCCTCATTGTGGCACCCATGTCCACATTTATCACGCCTTCCTGCTCAGGTAGCAGGTCTATCACAGGATGGTCAGTAGCAGCCAGTTCCGAACTGTTTGCATCCTCATACCCCAACACATTCCTGGCAAACTCAATAACCGCAGTCTGCATGCCCAGACACAGTCCCAGGTACGGTTTATCGTTCTCCCTGGCATATTTTACAGCAGATATCTTACCCTCAGTGCCGCGTACCCCGAAACCTCCGGGCACAAGTATTCCGTCATACTTTGCTAGCTGGCTGATGGATTCCGGTTCATTCTCAAAATCCTCGGCATCCACCCATGAAGCATTCACCTTGCATCCCACCTCAATACCCGCATGCTTCAGGCTCTCCCTGATGCTCAGATATGAGTCTTCCAGGTCAGTGTACTTACCCACCACGGCCACTTCTACTGAACCAGTGGTCGAGCGCATCTTTTCCACCATCCGGTTCCACTCTTTATTGTCATCCTTAGAGTTCAGTCCCAATTTGGTCAACAGGTAATCGGCTGCACCTTCATTTTCCAACTGCTGGGGCACCATATAAATATCCTCGGCATCATGGGCGCTTATCACCGCCTTTGCCGGCACATCACAGAACAGGGCGATCTTTTCCTTGGTACCGGGCAGTATAGGCTTTACACATCTCGTAACTATCAAATCCGGGTGAAGACCTAACTCCCGCAGTTCTTTAACTGAATGCTGGGTCGGTTTTGTTTTCTGCTCCCCCTGGGCATCCATAGGCACCAGGGTTACATGGATGAAAACCACATCATCCACATCTTCTTCATTATGCAGCTGCCTGACAGCTTCCAAAAACGGCATACTCTCGATATCGCCCACTGTACCGCCAACTTCAATGAGACATATCTGGGCACCGCTGTGTTTGGCTACATTTCTCAACCGTTCCTTTATCTCGTTGGTAATATGAGGAATTATCTGTACGGTCTTGCCCAGGTAATCGCCCCTGCGCTCCTTATTGATGACTGCCTGGTATACCTTACCTGTGGTTATATTGTGCTCCCGGGTCAGTTCTATATCCAGGAACCTTTCATAGTTACCCAGGTCCAGGTCAACTTCCCCGCCGTCCTTTAAGACGAATACTTCGCCGTGCTGGAAAGGACTCATGGTCCCGGCATCGATATTGATGTAAGGGTCGATCTTGATGGCCGTAACATCGTAACCTTTGTTCTTCAATATCCTTCCCATTGATGCGGCTGTTATTCCCTTACCAAGCCCGCTCATCACACCCCCGGTTACGATGACATATTTCATGTTCTCTAATACCTCATATTTTTCAATTATTTTTTGCCAGCAAATGCATTACAGCATATACCATAAGTATTATTATTAAAATGGAAACTGCCAGGGCTCCATACAGCACATGTATCAAATTAAAGGCAAATGTGACCAGCAGAATGACCACCACAAGCAGTATCATAAGCAAAGGCAGGATGAACGTATCCGGAAAACTAAATGATATCTCTTTTTTTCGGTTCTTATCCGGATTTTTACTTGGATCAATATCCCAATCATCCCTGGATGATGTCCGGTCCTGCTTATAATTCGGGAATGCCAGTCTTTCATCAACATCGATAACTGACCTGGGTTTGGACACTACCGGTATTTCACCTATGATAACCCTGAATGATTCTGTGAGGGACCCATATCCGGTTGTAACTTTCATCTCGCCTTCCAATGTGGTGAGATCAGCAGGAAGTTTGACCACAACAGGTACATATTCCTGGTTGGCTACATAGACATTATCAGACAGGAACCTGACGTTTTTTCTAAGTGTATCGCTGACGGACAGATACACATGGGTAGGACTCCCGTAATTAATAATTGGCAGTTCAATGCTGCATTCATTCCCTGGATCAAGCGGTATAGTAATATCAGATTTATCGAACTCGATCGAGTTTATCCTGTTCCTGTTTATATGTATCTGCTGCACTTGCAAGTACCTATGTAGTTATTCCCTTAAATCGGGAGGTAGCATGTTGGGAATGCCATCCTCGATTGGGTAATGTTCATTGCATTTCCCGCAGAAAAGAGATCCTTTGATTATCTCTTTATCGTCCTCTTCATCTACTGTAAGCACTAAATCACCCTTGCACATTGGACAGCATAAGATTTCCATTAATTCATGTTTCATATAGTTCAATCCAGAAAACTTTTTTTATTGTTCAACATTTACGACATAGTTATTCATCAAATTATCGGTATTGACGGGATGAGTATTCGATGAGAAGTATATTCAATGAGAAGTGTATTCGATGAGAAGTGTATTCGATGAGAAGTGTATTCGATGAGAAGTATATTCAATGAGAAGTGTATTCGATGAGAAGTGTATTCGATGAGAAGTGTATTCGATGAGAAGTATATTTGGTGGAAAGGACATGCACACTATAAAATCGAGAAAATCCAGGGACATCCTTAACGAGATCAAATGGAAAGGATTGGATATCGACCATTGTACTATATACTATATACACAGAGGCGCACCAGGTGACACAAAAGCAATATCTGGGTCATCCATTCGAATCATTGGCAGGTCTTTTTTCGAGACCACGGACGGTACATCAATCCCATATCACAGGATATTAAGGATCGATCATGACGGGATAAGAGTGTACGAGAAAAAATGAATCAGTCAATCTAATAAAGTATCATCTCATGGAGTACATCAGTCTTACTGATGATCCCTATATGTTTGCCGCCATCGGTGACCATGATTCTTCCCACCTTATTTTCATCAAAGACCTTGACAACGTCATAGAGTGGTGTGTTGCCATCCACTGAAATAATCTTCCGGGTCATGATCTCCCTGACCTTTAGATTCATCTTTCCGCTGGCAAGTGTTCTACCGATATCGGAATATGTGATTACACCAACTATATTGCCCTTATCATCCACTGGTGCACCATGAATATCATTCCTGGTGAATATCCTTGCTGCCTCCTGGATAGTGGAATTGGCAGGAACGATTATGGTCTTATCAGGTACGAAATCCTTTATAGGGCTTTTTGGCAGCGACACCATCTCTGTGATAGAGAACAGCAACGCATTGGATGAATCGTCCCGCCCCATTATTTTTCCGCGTATAATAAGTTTATTAACAGGAGTGGGGCCCACCTGTATGATATCACCTGTATCGAAATCACGGATATCCCCGAGTATGCGGATAATACCATTACAGGTGTCGGGATGGCGGACAGTAGTAAAACTAATCTCTGCAGCAGTTAAATTGTCCATATGCTGCTGGTTTTTAAAAATAGGTACCACTACCTCTTTATCCATTTCAGCAATACTTAACGCCTGGTAGGTAGCACCTGTGGCTTTATAACCACCTTTCGGGCCGGGTACACCTTCAACAAGTCCTAATGCCTTTAGCGATTGCATCTGGTTCCTGACCGTGCCAGGGTTACGGTTGATGATCTCTGCTATTTTTTCCCCTTTAACAGCTGTTTTTTGCTTGCGATAAAGATTAATTAAAGCAGTTAAAATTTCCTTTTGAATAGGTGTAAGTTCCATATTAACATGCCCCTAATAATTATAAATATTAATTATAAATATTAATCATAAATATTAATTATATTTACTAAATATACATGATATTTATTTTACTTAAATTCATGCATCCGATATTCCATATTAATTTTTTTTGTAAACGTATAGAAAAGTATATACTTTCCTGTAGGCTTAGAAAATGCAAACGAAGTAAGCATTTTTCTGACAATTGATATGCCAATCTGATATGTGTTTTAATTGTATGTTATTAACCATTAATGTTTCCGCACACACTTTTTAAAATTATATTTATGTAAACTGTATAAAATTTGAGGAGAACTTTATACATTATATACCATGAAAAACTATAAACTTATTATAAGCTGACCATCCTTTTGATATTCTAGGAACATTTCAGCCACTTCATATGACTCCACAATTTCAATCCCCTCTATCAAATCATAATTGCATATCCCCATCATTGAACATGCCAGGTCACAACATTTGAACCTGACTCCCATATCTATGCAGTCATTAACAGATTTATCATACGCCTGGGCCCCATACTTATCCTTCTTACCCAGCAGCACACCCATAGGCCCCCACAATACCACCATGACATCAAGCCCTTTTTTTCGATAGTATTTTGCGAACCTGACGGTCTCCTGGGGACTGGTGCTCTCATAGACCATATTTTTCAAGAGCAGCAAGACACGATTAATCTCTGTCATTTCACGACCTCCTCATATCAGATGCTCGGCTATGTTTTCAATAATAATATTCTCACAATAAATGCATCTCAATTGTATAGGGTCTTTTTTTACTTTGAACTTTGAGGTAACGGGTTCATTTGTGTTCGATATACAATTGGGATTGATGCACTTCACCATACTTTCAACCATTTCCGGCAGTTCTACCTGGTATTTATCTGCCACTTCGAAATCCCGGATAATATTGATAGTGGCACCGGGAGATATCAAGGATATCTTGTCCAATTCTTTTTCTTCCAGTTCCCTGTTCTCTATCTTAACTATATCCTTATGTCCAAGTGCCTTGCTGGGAACATTCATAGCCATGGTTACGACTTCACTATATGCACCTTTTATCCCCAGTATCTTAAGTACGTTCATGGCCTGTCCAGCCAATATGCGGTCAATGACAGTACCGTTGTGAATGGGTCGCACCCTCAATTCTTTTTCAGCACTCATACTCATACCTCTACCCCCATTACGATAGTAAGCAGGGCCATCCTGATGGGTACGCCATAGAAAGACTGCTCAAAATAACGGGCATGAGAAGAAGTATCCACTGAACTATCAATCTCATACACCCTTGGGAGCGGATGCATTATTATCATACTATCCCTTACGTTCGCGAGATGTTCGGTAGTGATCTTATAGGCACCTGCCACCTTTTTATATTCAGTAGGATCAGGAAAACGTTCTTTCTGGATGCGGGTCATGTACAGCACATCAATGCTGTCCAGTATCTCCCCAAGGTTCTCTGTCTCACGGACCCTGGCACCCCTGGCCTTCAGGTCAGCCTTGATCTGGTCAGGCATCTTTAACTGTGGGGGTGAGACAAGAGTGATGTTTGCGCCATATAATGACAGGGCATAAGTCAGGGAATGGACAGTTCGACCATATTTCAGGTCCCCTACGATTGCAATATCCAGATTGTCAAGATGGCTCTCCTTTCTGATCGTGTACAGGTCCAGTAGTGTTTGCGTGGGATGATGCCCGGCACCATCGCCGCCGTTAATAATGGGAACGGATGAGAATTCGGCAGCCATTAGCGCCGAACCTTCACTGGGATGCCGCTGTACTATGGCATCGGAATAAGTACTGACCACCCTGATCATATCTGCAAGTGTCTCACCTTTTACAATACTGGTAGCCTCTTTGGAGCCAAGGTTCAGGACATGCCCACCAAGCCTGAGCATGGCGGTCTCAAAGGACATCCTGGTCCTGGTACTTGGTTCGTAGAATAATAGTGCAAGTATCTTACCGACAAGAAGGTCAGACCTGCCGCCCCTTGCCAACGGTTCAAGTTTAGCGGCCCGATCCAGGATATAATCCATCTCGTCCCTGGTAAAATCCTTCATTGAGATTATATGGCGGCGCTCAAACCTCATCGGAAGTAATATGGCGATGTCCTGATTTAAAGTTATTGAAATGAAGCATGACCTTTATCAGATCTTCATCAGGCATCTATGCCTATCCCAAGTATATGTCCTGCTCCATTAAACACATCTTCTGCAATGCAGGCACACCCTTTTGCAGCACTCCATATCCCAAGGGACTTTACCTTGCAGCTAATATGATCCTCAATTTTCTCTTTTATATATTGTATCTCACTGACCGAACCTGAGATGAAAACTTCCTGGCTATGCACACCCATTTCTTTTAAGGGAAGGGTCATTGATACGATCTCCATTGATGCGAACAATGCAAGAGTATCAACTGCCAGGACAGCATTTTCATCACCGTTGTTGAAATCGTCCAAAAGCTCATCAATGCCGGAGTGTCCGGTCATACTGGTCACACCCGCTCGCGTGAATGCCTCATTGGCAGTATACAGACCCGCATTCACGTCCCTGATAGCTGCAAGGTCCAGTGGTCCATGGTGTATTCCGGGTGCAAAGATACAGGCATCGATAGCACCCAATAGCCGTCCATGTGCTGCTGCCAGCGTTACCGTGTTAGAACTTATATCAGAGACTATGAAATTATCATATCCCATTTTATGGGCATGGTAGGTAATACCCAGCTTTTCGGGACTGGCCCCGTGGGAGAATACATTGAACCTGGCATCCGGTGTGTTGCCCCTGTGTAGCCCTGGGATCACAACGGCAGGTATGCCTGAATCCTTTATGGTATCATAGACATGGGTTCCCCCGCCCACGTGAAGCCCTGCACCGTCACGGCTTGTAATACCCCTGTCAGGCACCCGGTCAATGGGTGTGATGCGGTCTATGCCATCACCCATGGAATAAGTAACTGCAATCATCCGGATATCGTTCTTTGACACTTCCAGGCCCTGCAGGATATTATGCAGCAGTTCATGCCCTGGCATTGCTGCAGCATCCTGTCTCAAGATACTGAATACTTTGTCATCCGATGATGCAAACCGCATGAATGTGGTACCGTGGTCAATCCCTACGAACATATTAATCTGGAATTTCTAATGCGTATTAAGTTAATTGATTTTAACATTTAGTTACAGAAATTATATGCAAATTTCCTTGTTGTGGTGTATAAACTTCATGTATTTTGTTAACGTATAGGAAAATATATACTTTCCTATACATTTAAAAGGAAGAAGATCAAATGTCATATATATTGGTATGCCGTTGAAATAGCAGGAGTTTATGGCAAGCCCAAGCAAGTATGGCAAAAATACCTCGGAACTGCAGAAAAAATTGTAGAACTTAAAGAAAAGGCAGCAGAATTGCTACACATCCAATCATAAACCGCACCTGAAAAAATTCACCGAAGGCTTTATGACTAATAATCGCTTATCTAAGCCCTTACCCTTACCTAATTCAGTACCATAAAAGCGGGGTGGGGTAGTCAGGAAATCCCGACGGGCTCATAACCCGTAGATCCATGGTTCGAATCCATGCCCCGCTATCTTATTTATCAGAAAAATTTTTAAGTATACGAACCAAATACCAATTAAAGTTAATAAAAGTGGGTTAATAAAGCAGTGATTGATCTAATAGCATTAATTGAGGTTTTATCAGTTATAATACTGATAGGACTATCGGCTTTTTTTTCATCTTCCGAGACCGCTTTTATTTCAGTAAACCGAATTAAGATGCTCCACCTGGCTGAGAAAGGGGATAAGAATGCAAATATTATCCATAAGGAACTGCAGCATCCTGAAAAATTCATTACCACAATTCTTGTGGGTAACAACATCGTGAATGTGACTGCTTCCGTGCTTGTCACTGCCCTGACATTGAATTATTTTGGTAATATGGGTATTGCCATAGCTACCGGTGTAATGACAGTGGTTATCCTGGTATTCGGGGAGATCGTCCCAAAGACCTTTGCCACCCGGCATGCTGATACATATTCCCTGAAGATTGCAGGGCTGCTGGAATTACTTACCAGGATACTATACCCAGTTGTGTTTATTTTCACCCAGATCACCCGCATAGTACTGAGAATTTTAGGGGTAAAGGAAAAGATCAAGAACCCCTTTATCACAGAAGACCAGATAAAACTCTTACTCAAGGTCGGGGTGGAAGAAGGCGTATTCGAGCGTCATGAGCAGGACTATATCCATAAGGTGTTCAAGTTCACTGACAAGAAAGCAAAGACGGCCATGACCTATAAAGCCGATATGGTAACGGTTGAAAATACCATAACCCTTGATATGTCACTTCAAAAGATCAATGAGTCCGGTCATTCAAGGCTTCCTGTCTGGAAGGATGATTTTGACAATATCATAGGCATGATATATGCCAAAGACCTGCTGAAATACCGGGATGAAGAACTTGAAAGAATGAGTGTTGAAGAGATATTGAGACCCATATTGACGGTCAGGAGTGACCGCAAGATCGCTTCCATATTCAAGGAACTCCAGTTCAGGAAGATCCAGATAACAGTAGTGGTTGATGAGAAACAGAATGTGGTGGGGTTGTTATCCATGGAAGATATCATTGAAGAGATCGTAGGAGAGATCCTTGATGAATATGATATCGAAGAAATGGGTAATGGTATATTGCCTAAACCAAAGAACAGGATACGTTAGTATTAACTGGAATGGCTCAATACATCGTGAACCATTTCATTTGACCTTCGAGACTTTTTATAATTTCCTGAAACGGTTTATTCTACATCGTCGGGGCAGGATATGAAGCGTCCGGTGCTGTTGTGCGGTACGTGCGAAATTAGCAAATAATTATGTGGTACCAGTACATCTTGAACTCTATATGAAAACAGATATCGAACTTCTTGTTAAGAAATACGCTCTCCAGAATGCTGTTAAATACGGCAAAGCCCCGCAGCAGGGCGCAGTCATGGGAAAACTCATGGGAGAGCATCCGGAGCTGAGGCAGAAGGCAAAGGAAATCTCGCCGTTGATCGGCACATTTTTAAAGGATATCGCATCAGGGACGCCGGAAGAATGGCAGGCTGAACTGCAAGCAGTAGCGCCTGAACTGATTGAAGAACTCACGCAGCGCAAGGAGCCGGACAAGGGGCTGAAGGAACTTCCCGATGCAAAAGGCGGTGTGGTCATGAGGTTCGCACCCAATCCCAACGGCCCGCCCACACTGGGCAGCACCCGCGGAATTGTGGTCAACAGCGAATACGTGAAAAAATACGGGGGCCGGTTCATAATCAGGTTCGATGATACCGATCCAGTGACCAAGCGGCCCATGCTGGAAGCTTATGACTGGTACCTGGAGGATTGCAAATGGCTGGGTGCCGAACCTGATGAAGTGGTAATGGCATCAGACAGGCTGCCCATCTATTACGAATATGCCGAGAAACTTATCAAGGCAGGGCATGCCTATGTATGCACCTGCACCCGGGAGGAGTTCAAGAAATTAAAGGACAACAAGCAGGCATGTCCACACAGGGATACCTCGCCCGATGATCACCTGCATGAGTGGAAGCGGATGCTTGCAGGGGAGTACGAGGAGCGTACGGTGGTGCTGCGTATCAAGACCGATATCAAGCACAAGGACCCGGCGATGCGTGATTGGGGAGCGTTTCGGGTGGTCAGGACACCGCACCCCCGCCCGGAAGTGGGTGATAAGTATGTGGTCTGGCCGCTGCTGGATTTTGAGGGTGCGCTTGAGGACCACCTGCTGGGTATGACACATATCATCAGGGGCAAGGACCTGATGGACAGCGAACTGCGGCAGAAATATGTTTACAATTACCTGGGCTGGACCTATCCCCATACCTCACACTGGGGCAGGGTGAAAATGCACGAGTTCGGCAAGTTCAGTACCAGCGGCCTGGGAAAAGCCATTGAGGCTGGCGAATATTCCAGTTGGGATGACCCCAGGTTACCCACACTTCGGGCACTGCGCCGCCGGGGGATTCGCCCTGAAGCATTGCGCAAGTTCTTTATTGACATGGGTGTGGGCGAGACCGATGTGAGCCTGAGCCTGGATAACCTGTATGCTGAGAACCGCAAGCTGATCGATGCTGATGCTAACCGTTATTTCTTTGTGTGGGACCCGGTCAGGCTGGATATATCAGGATCACAGGTCACAGAGGCGAAACTGCCGCTGCATCCATCTGTGGATAAGGGCTTCAGGGAGATCACTGTGGAAAGTAGCGTACTGGTGTGCAACCAGGATATCAGTAATGCAAAACCCGGCGACCTGTTCAGGTTGAAAGACCTGTACAATATCAGGATCACGGGGCAGGGCACAGCCGAGTTTGCAGGTCGTGACATTGAGACCATGAAGAAGGACGGTGGGCGCATCATACACTGGGCACCTGTGGACGGCATACCTGTGAAGGTGCTGACCCCGGATGGCGATGTCACAGGCATCGGCGAGGCTGGTATTGCAATCGAAGTGAACAGGGTGGTGCAGTTCGAGCGGTTCGGGTATGTGAGAATAGATAGTGCAAACGGCGAAGTTATCGCTTATTTCACGCACAAGTAAGCAATTAAGTAAGATAGAGCAATGGAACGAACAAGAAGTCCAAAGTTCAGCAAACCGGTGTTTACCTGCGGCGATGGACTGCGGTTTTCCACTCCAGAGATTGTGGGGCGCTATAGGACTAAGCGGCTTAAGTGCAGTGTGCTTGCCGATATTAGCTGCGGGATCGGGGGGCAGGCCGTTTGCTTTGCAAAGGAATGCGGTAGCGTTTACGGAATTGACATCGACGGTGAAAGACTGGAGTGTGCCCGCCGCAATGCAGTGGTGTATGGGGTTGACAATATTACTTTTATTGAGGGGGATGCCCTGTCGCCGCAGGTGGTGGAGCAGGTTGCCGATGCAGATGTAGATGTAGATGTTATCTTCAGCGATCCGGCCCGGCCCGCAGAGGAGGATGTGCGGCAGACTGACAGCCTGCGGCCAGGAATTCCGATGGTGATGGAGGCATACAGGGATGTGACAGGCAGTTTTGCTTTCGAGGCCCCGCCACAGATGCCGCCAGGACGCATAGATTTTGATTGCGAACGCGAGTACCTGAGCGTGGACGGACAGTTGAACAGGCTGACGCTGTACTTCGGGCCGCTGAAAAGTTGCGAGAGGTCGGCTGTGGTGTTGAAAGGGGACAGGCATTACAGGCTGGAGTCGGGCGTATCCATGCCGGCTGGAATACCTGGGACTGATGAAATTCTGCCTTATGCTTTTGAGCCCGACCCTGCTGTGGTGAAGGCGGAGCTGCTGGGGGAGCTTGCAGCCGAATTGAACATAAATATGGGCCTCGTTAAGATTGATGCCAGACGGAGCCTGTTAACCTCTTTATCGAACATTGATTCACCATTTTTCAAGAATAGATATCGTGTGCTTGACAAGGTCACATTTGACTGTAATAAGATCAAACGATCATTAAAAGAGCATAGTATAGGTAAGGCACTGATTCGGTTCAATGTACTGCCTGATAGATACTGGGATGTGAGGAACAAAATTGAGTCCGGCCTTGTAGGAGAAACGACAGTTCACATTTACCAAATATCTGGTATGATCTACATTATGGAAATGCTTAAAAGTGAACCTTCCAACCATTCTGTGACAGGATAATCAAAACTACGAGCAATATCAATAGAAAAGTCCATAGGACAATAGCTATCTGTGTCGCCTTTTTGGCCCTATCTGCATCTCTGTACTTACGAGGACGTATTCCTTGTGCCAGGAAGGTCACTACACCTGAAAGATTTATGCAGATAAGGTTCGTGAGTACAAGAAGCATTGCTCCCATTGCCAATTGCCATTCACCTTGTCCTATCAACATCCCGAAAACAACAAGTGGTGGGAGCAGTGCTACAGCAACCATAACACCAATAAGGGCACTTGCAACTCCTGTGGTTAATGATAATGCAGCCGCACTGCCTGCAGCCATAGCGAGAATAACATCACCAAGACTAACTTTTGTTCTGGATATAAGTTCAGGAATGTTTGGGTCCACTTTAAACATATATCCTATAACAGCAGCAAATGAAAGGACAGTGAGGATACCCGTCATATTGGCTTTCAGGGCCCGTTTGGCCAAGTCAATATCCCCCAAGGTGGTGGCAAGGGATAACGCCACATTCGGACCCAGCAGGGGTGCAATGACCATTGCGCCAATAATCACTGCCACATTATTTTGCATAATGCCGATGGCAGCGACCACTGAAGATAACAATGACAATATAACGAAGACATATGAAAGGCTTGTAATCTCTTCAACATTAGCATATAGTTCATCACGGCTGATTCTACCTTTCTTTGCTTTTGAATTGTTTTCAGGTTGGGATTCTCCATTGTCAAGCATTTCCTCATTTACTATTTCAGGTCTGGGAAGTGATGCCACAACCGGAAGAAGAATTATCCTATGTCCTTCAACCATTGATATATGTTTATTCAGTATGTCCAGCACTGTTTCGGTATCTTCTGAAGTGATAAGGATTTTTATGTGTATGAACTCTTTTGAGAACCTTTCCTGCCAGATATCCAACACTTCGAAGTCTTTTAATGCCTGTTGTACACGATATTCATCCTTTGGAGGAAGAAATACTTCAATTAGCCGCAGAGCCATAATTTATCCTTTTATTATTTTTTACTAAACTCCAAAATGAACGATCGGTCTCTACACTTGCCGAAATTTGTTTAATTCATAAATCTCCCTCCTCATTTAAAATTCTTATGTATTCATTAGTATCTCCGAACAACTTAATAACTTTCTTTAGTTTCATTTATTTCTCACCCGAACTCAATTTTCCATCAATCTAGGCCACATTCTTAATTTCATCATAACCTTTAAATATATAGGATATCCATAGGATATCCTATGGGGAAAGTAGAAATACAACCACAAAATCATCTAGAAATAGAAGGTATCGAAGGATTTTTTGTTCGCAAAGTAACAAAATTCGGAAATAGTGCCAAAGTTGATTGTCCAAAGGAGTATCTTGGCCGTACGGTTTACTTGGTGATAGTATGACAATAGCTCCCGCTAGAGCTTTTCGAACTCTAAAGACATTGGACACATTCATCGATCGTTCTTTGAATCTAAAACCAAAAGGAAAATTTCTTTCTGGATTTCATTATGAGCGAGAACTCCTAAAGGCTTCTGTTGCAAACACTTACGTAGAAACCGTTTGAAATCGTGCAGACTCACTCCATTTGGCAATAAAAAACGTACCAATATCAAACATTTACTGGGAATACCTGAAAACTGTATAAATATTAGGAGCACGATTTGGATTAAATGAGAAAGATGTCGTATTAGCCTTCGATTATACCGATGAAGATTTCTATGGCGACCCTCAGGGATTTTGGATTCGTGGTTGGACGGGAGAAAAAGCAGTTACTGGTAAATGGAAGTTCTTGACATGCGCAATAGTTAGTTCAGACATTCCTCAAAAAATTCCATTGATATCAGTACCTGTAAGAATAGGACATAATATGGCACATACCGTAGCCTGGTGTCTGAGTGTGGTAGAACCACTGGTAAAGTCCATATCACTTGTCTTGTTTGACAGGGAATTTTATAGCAATGAACTTATGTTAACGCTATCAAAAACAAAGTATCCGTATCTCATTTTTGTTCCAAAAATTCTAAAATTCGAAAGGAACTTGCTGAAATGGAGAAAAATGAAAAGAAAAATGTCCAGCAAAAGTTCAAACTTAATATAGACAAAACTGTTCTCAAAGGAGAAACAACTCTTGCACTATTAAAACAAATATTCGATAAAAGAAGTGACAAATTATATGATTGGGCATTTGCCACAAATCAATCTTGATCAAATTATTGCATCATATAAGAGGAGGTGGAGAATTGAAACGGGTTTCCGTGTTCAGGATGAAGCATGTACAATGTCAAAATCAAAGGATGTCAGTATCAGGTATTTTTATTTTGCTTATGAACAAGTGCTGCAAATGCTATGGGTTGCATGACTTAATATAGGAGAAGACTGAAAAAGGTATTTAATGATTGAAGTTGGTACAATACCAAAATTCAGTGATTTCAATAATTGTAAGAACCACAGATAAATTAACGCAGATACCACCCCCAATCTGCATTACCTGCACGCCTTTCGGATTAGCACTCAACTCCGTAGGAGGTGAGTATATCTGCGTCTTAAAAATCACTGGAAAATAGGACAGTGCCGAAATTAGTATAGAAGATATATATTATAGATAAAATTCAAATATGCAATGTTGTATAAATTTTTTCAAGCGATAAATGGAAAAACATTAGTACTAAAAAGTGGAAGATAATGTCTTTAGCAGTTCTAAGTGAAATCGAAAAAACAGTCAGCCATTTACCTCATAACGAACAGTTACGGTTGATCGAGCAACTTGTTCATCACTTGCGGGAAGATTTGATGGTAAGTGATGAAGTTGAACAGGCTACTTTTGAGAGCCAGCTTGCTGCGATGGCAACGGATTCTGATATTCAAAATGAGTTGCAAAAGATTGATCGAGAGTTTGTTGCAACGGAAGCGGATGGACTGAAAAATCGATAATGACCATTCATCGCGGAGAGATTTATTTTGTTAATCTGAATCCTGTGAAAGGACGAGAGCAAGCAGGGCCGCGTCCTGTATTGGTTTTATCAATAGACGCAATCAATGAACTACCTCTTGTGGTCACGGTTGTTGTTGGAACGAAGGGTGAAAATATTTCCCGTAATTTCCCAACAAACGTTCGTGTATCACCAGAAGATAGTGGTCTACCATTAGAGACAATTTTCTTATGCTTTCAAATTCGTTCATTGGATCCAAAACGCTTTCCCGGAAAACCGGCAGGTAAACTTTCCGAGGATGTATTGGAAAGGATTGAAATGGTCGTTCGTCATTGCCTTGGTTTATAACAGATGATATGGTCAGTCTATCATCTGCCGAAAAACCTCTGGAATTTTATATCGTACTGTGTATACAATTTGCTCCATCTATCAAGTATTCCACACTTCGCAAATGTAGAGGACAATAGTCAAACTTGTGTTGTCATCAGAGAACACACGCCCGACCTCTCGCTTTGTGGGTGCCCCCAACTTGTAGTAGGGGATGGCGCGTACGGGGCTCACCTCAAGCAAGCATCAACAAACCTAATCGGGAACTCCTGGTAAGAAGCTGCATGCAAATGGGAATAGACAGCGAGTGTATTTCCTGACATCAAGCCGTCATACATCTCTTTTATACCTGTGCCCCTTGTCAGTTTAATCCCAAACTTGGCATCCTTTGGCAGGTCGATGATCTCTGAATGATGGAATTCATGCCCTAAAAACATGTTCTCTCTATTGCCTGCCGGAGTATCCTTAATAAAACTGCCCTGGCTGTAGCTTACCACCCTGGTATGCCCCATCAATGTCTTGCCCGGCAGTGCACCCACCATCAGGTGTTCCCCCTCAGGCATATCCGCACTGCGGTAGGACGATGATTTGATCTTTCCAGTGATGAGTGCCCGGGTCAGGTACATAAGCCCCCCGCATTCTGCAAAGATAGGAAGACCTGAGTGGGACATCTCTTTGATCTGGTCCCGCATTTCTTCGTTGGCAGCCAGTTCGGGTGCAAATAGTTCCGGGTATCCTCCACCAATATACATGCCATCCACATCAGGCGGGTGGGTATCGTTCACAGGACTGAAATATTCCAGCTTTGCACCAGCCAGCTCAAGCAGGTCCAGATTATCCCGGTAATAGAAATTGAATGCTTCATCCAGCGCTACACCTATAACAGGTTTTTCAGCTATCGGTCTGTGAATGAATACCCTGGGTTCGGGCTTCTCAAGCGGTATTGTATCCCCGGAAATGTCGATCAGCGTATCGATCTCGATCCCTTCCCTGATGATTTCCCTAATCCCGTTTATGCGCTGGTCAAAATCATCCAGCTTGCGCCGCCCTTCCATTACAGGAATGAGCCCAAGGTGACGCATACTTATCTGCATGGATTCATCGCGTTTTACCTCGCCTATGACCGGGGTCTCTGTGTATGTCTCTATGGCTTCCCTGGCCTTGCGCGAGTGCCTGACCCCCCCGATATTGTTCAATGGTGACATATATCTGAATGGAGAATTGGCAGTTTCAAAGGATATAAATGCAACAATGGATTCAGAGAGTGATTGTGACATCTGTATGGAACTGTGTGGCTATATCTATGGTATTGGATGTGGATTAACTGGTATAGCTACTTGCTTTTTAGGTTGTTCAGGATTAACAGGTCCTGCATTTGTTGCATGTGGACCAATCAGTGCATTTGTATACCTTGTGTTGTGCGTATATGCAACACATAGTAATTGTACAATTATTTGTGAAGGATATTGTTAAATATATAACAATGTTATATTTACCAATGGAATCCCATTGGTAAATATTATTTTTTTGTAAAACGCATGATTAAACATTGGAGATGTAAACAATATGTTATTACTTGGTTCTTTATTATTGACCGTATTGATAGCGATTTTACTAACTCAATATCCATTCTATGTTAAGAAATATAAACCAAAAAAATATGTTGGCATATGGTACACCATTGGAGAAATAAACAAAACCCCGATTCGTGCATTAGTGGTTCCACTTGTTTACTTAATTGGTGGGTTAATTTACATTTTCTTTATTCAATAAACTACGGAGAATTTCGATTAACCACTACATAAACACGCCAGTAAACTTTACGGAATAGTTTATATATAACATAAATATATTTTAATATATATCATCCCTATCTGCTTTTGCACTAAAAAAAGAATATAAACGCCTAGAAAGTCTCGGAGATAAACTCTCAGAGATTGAATCACTAATAGATTGGAAACCATTTCGTCCAATAATAGATGAAATGTACAACAATAAAACAGAATTGGGTGGAAGACCAAACAATGATGCAATCGTTATGCTTAAAATGATTGTACTTCAGCAGTGGCATGGTTTGTCCGATCCTGAATTAGAAAAGCAAGCTACCGATAGAATTTCCTTTAGGAAATTCCTTGGCTTTCCAAATAAAATTCCCGATCGTTCTACCGTTTGGGATTTCAAAGAAAGGATATGGATGAAATGCAAAGACAGCTCGATGCAAAAGGTCTGAAAATTAAAAAAGGGATGATACAAGATGCAACATTTATCCAATCCGATCCTGGACATGCCAGGGCAGATAAACCACGTGGGGATAAAGCAAAAACACGAATGAGTAAAGATGGAACATGGTCTAAGAAAAGCGGCAAGTCGTACTTTGGATACAAATTGCATACAATTATTGATGCTGATTTTCAATTGATACGAAGAATCAAAACAACAACCGCATCTCTTCATGATAGTCAGGTCGATCTATCAATTAAAGGTGAAGTGGCTTATAGGGACAAAGGTTACTTTGGGGTGAATCCAAGAGGATATGATGCGACTATGCAAAGAGGGGTGAGGGGACATCCTATAGGCATCAGGGATATACTCCGAAACAAACAAATTAACCATACAAGAGCAAAATGTGAACGGGTTTATGCAGTTGGAAAAACGGTATTTGGATCTGGAACTGTAAAAGTGACAACTGTTGCAAGAACAAGTGTTAAAATGCTGTTTACTGCTTTCGATTATAATTTATATCAATTGTGTACACTACGCAAGCAAGGAGTTATACATTAATTAGCGGTAGCTATCATTAAATTCAGAGAATAATGAAGAAATATGAATTCAGGTTGGATTTAAATTGATAGATTTGGGTGAAAGTTGTGTCAAATGAAGGTGCTTGTAATGTGTGGGGCGAAAAATTGAAGTTAAAAGCAATTCTCTACGATCGTATATGGGAAATTTGATATCATGTTAAATGCAAAATTATTTGGTTTAATTGCTATAATTCTACTATTTTCAATGACATTTAGTGCATCTGCTCAACCTGTTGAAATTCGATACTTCTATCAACCTGGATGTTATGATTGTCGATTATCTGAACCAATTATTAATCAAATTGAAATCCAAAATAATAATATCACTATTACAAAAATAAATGTCAATACTGTATGTTCAGTATGTGGGCAATTTCTTCATTGGTCGAACGTTTTGTCTGGTACTCACCTTCATCGCATCCAAGTAGAATCAGAGCGTTGAGAATTTTCTGTGATTTATTTTTGCCTTTGGAAGTAAGTGTTCTAAGAGTTTCGCGCTCATCTTTAGTAAGTGTTACAATATATTTTTTCATATTCAACTCACTTTCCGCAGGTATCTACAAAAATTCAATAATTTCTTATGATAGCGTTTCTGTCAATTACATGCTTGTGAGAGACTGTCGGAATAATGATCAAACCGGGACATCTTGAATATTGTTCAAAAGCAAAACGCTATGATGAGGCGTGCTACATTTATTTCCTAAGTTTAAATGTCTCGAAATGTGGACTTTTCCAACAGTTTCCATGAAATATTAACTCTAATAACTCTAATGTCAAAAACATCGCAATTTAGTCCATAAACAACACACACTTATAAAATATAAATACAATTGGATTTTTAAAAACGCCATCAGTAATAATAATACGAATACTCATTTGACCTGCGGAAAGTGAGATTCAATCCCCTTATGTTGAGTATGAAGAACATACATTAAATACTTTACAACATTATAGGGTTGACTTGACACTAGTAGTTGCCCATTTTTGCTGATAAAAGCAAAAAAACAAAAAACGAATAGGAAGCCTCATGCACCCTTTTGATGCCCAGTTTTTAGAAAACTGGGTGCGTTACTTTAAGCAAGCATCTACAAACCTGATCGGGAACTCCTGGTAAGAAGCTGCATGCAAATGGGAATAAACACCCAGTGTATTTCCTGACATCAAGCCGTCATACATCTCTTTTATACCTGTGCCCCTTGTCAGTTTGATCCCGAACTTTGCATTATCCGGCAGGTCGATGATCTCTGAATGATGGAACTCATGCCCCAGGAACATGTTCTCTTTATTGCCTACCGGAGTATCCTTAATAAAACTGCCCTGGCTGTAGCTTACCACCCTTGTCTGCCCCATCAATGTCTTGCCTGGCAGTGCGCCCACCATCAGGTGTTCCCCTTCAGGCATATCCGCACTGCGGTAGGACGATGATCGTATCTTTCCGGTTATGAGTGCCTGGGTCAGGTACATAAGCCCCCCGCATTCTGCAAAGATGGGAAGACCTGATCGGGACATCTCTTTGATCTGGTCCCGTATTTCCTCGTTGGCAGCCAGTTCGGGTGCAAATAGTTCGGGGTATCCTCCACCAATATACATGCCATTCACATCAGGCGGGTGTGCATCGTTCACCGGACTGAAATATTCCAGTTTTGCACCTGCCATTTCAAGCAGGTCCAGGTTGTCCCGGTAATAGAAATTGAATGCCTCATCCAGCGCTATGCCTATAACTGGTTTTTCAGCTATAGGCCTGGGAATAAATACACGGGGTTCGGGCTTCTCAATCGGTATTGCGCCCCCGGCAATGTCGATCAGAGTATCGATCTCGATCCCTTCCCTGATGATATCCCTTATCCCGTTTATGCGCTGGTCAAAATCATCCAGCTTGCGACGCCCCTCCATTACAGGGATAAGCCCCAGGTGACGCATACTTATATTCATGGATTCATCGCGTTTTACCTCGCCTATGACCGGTGTCTCTGTGTATGTCTCTATGGCCTCCCTGGCCTTACGCGAGTGCCTGACCCCACCGATATTGTTCAGTATTACTCCTGCAATATTGATCTTCGGGTCAAAGGACTTGTACCCCATTACCAGTGCGGCCGCACTACGGGTAATGCTGCGGGCATTGATGACCAGGATAACAGGACAGTCCAGTATCTTAGCTATCTGTGCCGTACTGCCAATATCACTTAAACCCTCCAGTCCTTCATACAGCCCCCTTACCCCTTCGATAACGGCAATGTCTGCACCGCCTTTATAGTCGATGCCGTGATGGAACACTTCGAGCACTGTGTTCCTGGACATGAGGTGCCCGTCCAGGTTGCGGCTGGGACGGCCAGAGACCTCGGTATGGTAACTGGGGTCGATATAGTCCAGCCCCACCTTGAAAGGCTGTACGCGCATTCCCCTGTGACTCAGTACCGATATCAGGCCGGTGGAGATGGTGGTCTTGCCACTGGATGAGCGATCACCTGCTATAAGTATGCGGGGAATATCCACTAATTCCCTGCTCTTTTCCGGGTCATTCATGTAATAGGTCAAGAGACTCTAAAACTATAAATTAATATTTGTTGGGGCTATGTAGAACATATGAGACTGGCTGCACTTACATCTGGCGGGAAGGATTCTATTTATGCTATACAGCTTGCGATTAGGGAAGGGCATGAGATAACCGACCTTGTGACAATTGAACCGGATAGGGATGATTCCTACATGTTCCATTCTGCAAATATCCATATGGTCGACCTGATATCCAGGTCGGCTGGCATACCGCTCACTACACGAACCACCCCGGGCTTAAAAGAGGAAGAACTGGATGACCTGGAAATGGCTTTAGGGGATCTGGATGTTGAAGGGGTGGTGGTGGGGGCCATCGAATCCGAATACCAGGCCAGCCGTGTCAGGCGTATATGCAATACACTGGGTATTGAGATGGTGGCACCACTATGGCACATTGAACCGGAACTGTTGATAAGGGATATGGTCCGGGTCATGGATATTATGATAGTCCATGTATCTGCCATGGGCCTGGATGAAGAATGGCTGGGCAGGACCATTGATGGTTCTACGATCGATGCGCTGATAGACCTTAACAGGCGATATGGGATACATATCTGCGGTGAGGGCGGCGAGTATGAAACGCTTGTACTGGATGCTCCATTATACAGGTCAAGGATCGGGATACTTGACGCTGAAATAATCTGGGAAGGGGATAGGGGAATCTATCAAGTGAAGGATGCACGACTTACTGGTAAATGAGAAAGAAACCTCTATATCTGTGAAAAATAGTAAATGGTAGGATTGGATAGTTATTAAAAAGTAAGACCCTCCTCCTTCCTACCCTTATAATTCAAATATATTGTAATATTTCTATTATTTCATGTCTGTTACTGTAATATATTAATTATAATAGATTTATTATTTTTTCTTCAGACCCATCCAACCAGTACCTTTACAGGTTCTGCAAGGGGCTCCAATCATCAAATAACCTCTACCTTTACAGAACTGGCATTGTACCGGAGGTTCTGCTACCATGAAAGTTTTTTTCCCGTTACAGGCGATGCATGTCTCGCCCTCTACTTCTCCGGCACCAGCACAATATCCACAAGGTTGTTCAACATAAGTTTTATTAGCCATATTTATCATCTCACCAAGTCTCAATAATACTTGACATATTCATCATGGTTTATTATTACTTATATATTTGTGGTATTGATTTCAATCGATTAACGCATTTTCTTGAGCAAGTTCTCAGATGTTTTCCATGAATGCCTGACAATATCCGGAAAACTTCCATGTTCTTTTATCCACTTTTCCAGGAATTTCCTTGTTTTCGGATCAGATGGATATCCGCTACCCAGCGGCAAACCAATCGTTTTTTCTATCTCCCTTACACACCTGTCCCTCCTGACCTTGGCAAGAATGGAAGCAGCTGATACAATGGGAAAAAGGTCATCAGCCTTATGTTTTGCTATGATCTCAATGGAAGCCTTGTGTTTTTTACTTACATTCTCCCCAAACCGCTCTTCATTAACATCAGAGGCATCCAGGTAAGCTTTTTGAGGGCCAAGCTGGTCCAGTACTTTAGCGTGGCATATCACCATTACCTGGTTCATGGTCATTATCTTCCTGAACTCGTCGATCTGCCTGGCACTTATCTCAAGGATATAATAGTCATCAACAAGCTCCCTTATCTTTGATGCCAGGTAATTCCTTCGCATAGGGGAAAGGACTTTTGAATCCTTTACTCCAAGCTTTTTAAGTTCAGGGAGCCTATTCTCCTCTATTACTACTCCCGCAACTATCATGGGACCGATGACAGGTCCTTTTCCAGCTTCATCCACACCAGCTACAAGCATATATATCTATTCCTGAAAGTAACACATTCGATAAAAGTGATTATATTTGAATGCTTTCTGTAAAAATATAACCTGATTTGGTATATATAATAGTGTACAATTGCGAAAGCGTTTAATAATATTGAATAAAATTAGGGCTAAAACTTGGTTAAATAATCAAATATAGTCAATATAATCACAATAATCAACTATCCCCACATGCATTATGTTTATACTACTATAATATATACAAGAAATATATACAAAACAAATACATAAAAATAATAAATAATTTTAATAAATTAATATATTTACTTAGTATTATAGTTGGAATATTGAATTTTAGAATATTTTAGGGTTATTGTAAATATACCTGACCAAATAAAGGAGAGTATACCCCCAATGGTTATAAAAAAAGGCAAATTTACCATAGAAGGTCTGGAAAACGTCCAGATAAACATAGGCAAGGTAACGTCTTCTGATGAAGACGAAGAGCCACAAGGTCCAACTCCTGCACCCGATATACATGGACTGCGGGATTGGGACATGAGGCTGCTTAAGCGGTACGAACCCGTTTATTCGCCTATTTGCGATCTATGCTGTTACTGTACCTACGGCAAGTGTGACCTGACAGGCAACAAGGAAGGTGCCTGCGGTATCAACATGGAAGCCCACCAGGCCCGTGAAGCTATGCTCAGGACCTTGACAGGTGCAGCCGCCCACGCGGGCCACGGCAGACACCTGCTGAACCATCTTATCAAGCGTTTTGGAGCAGACCATCCTATCGATGTGGGGCCCACCAACATAAAAGCACCAGTCACCCAGACTGTATTGGGTATTAAACCAGAGACCATTGGTGATTTCGTCCCTGTACTGGACTATGTGGAAGAGCAGATAACACAACTGCTGGCTACAACCCATATTGGCCAGGAAGGGAGTGCCATAGATTTTGAATCCAAAGCCCTGCATGCAGGTATGGTGGACCATGTTGGCATGGAAGTATCTGATATTATCCAGATATCCTGCCTGGATATGCCAAAAAGCCAGGCCGATGCTCCACTGGTCGATGTGGGTATGGGTATAATTGATTCCACCAAACCAGTGCTTTTGTGTATAGGGCACAATGTGGCTGCTGTCACATATATTATGGACTATATGGAAGAGCATGACCTGTTTGACAAGATAGAATTAGCTGCCATTTGCTGCACGGCACATGACATGACCCGGGTCAATCCCAAGGCAAAGGTAGTGGGGTCTCTGTCAAAGCAGCTTAAATACATCCGTTCAGGTATCCCTGACCTGATAATTGTGGATGAACAATGTATCAGGGCCGATATGATGCGGGAAACAAGTAAACTTCATATTCCGGTCATTGCTACTAATGATAAGGTCATGTACGGTCTGCCTGACAGGAGCAAAGATGATATTGATGATATTATCCGTGACCTCGCATCAGGTGACCAGCCTGGTGTCTTATTGTTCGACTATGAAAAAGTAGGTGAACTGGCCCCGAAACTTGTCATGAAGATGGCACCAATACGCAAGGAAAAAGGTATTACTGCCCTGCCAAGTGATGAGGAGTTCAAAAAACTGGCCTCAAGCTGTACCCAGTGCGGTGCATGTGTGATAGGCTGCCCACAGGGACTTGAAATTGATAAAGCAATGGAAGCCGCGGTAGAAGGCAACCTGACATTGTTCGAGGAATTGCACGATAAATGTATAGGCTGCGGACGGTGCGATGTTGAATGTCCTAAGAACATTCCGGTACTGGATGTCATAGAGAAAGCGTCCCAGAAGGTCATCCGTGAAGAGAAAGGAAAGCTAAGGACTGGCCGGGGCCAGGTAGGGGACGCTGAGATCAGGGAAGAGGGTGTCAACCTTGTGATGGGCACCACACCCGGTGTAGTAGCTATCATCGGCTGCCCGAACTATCCAGACGGCAGCCGCGATGTATATGAGATTGCCGAGGAGATGCTGCAGCGGAGTTATATTGTCGTTACTTCAGGCTGCAGTGCCATGGATATTGGCATGTTCAAAGATGACGAGGGTAAGACCCTGTATGAGCGATATGGAGGGGGTTTCCTCAAAGGTAACCTGCTAAATACCGGTTCATGTGTTTCAAACGCCCACATAACAGCCACCACTATCAAGGTAGCTGCAATATTTGCCAGGCGTGATATTAGCGGCAACTTTGAAGAGATTGCAGATTATGTAATGAACAGGATAGGAGCCGTGGGCTTGGCTTGGGGTGGATCTACCCAGAAGGCACTTTCCATCGGTACAGGCTGTAACCGTCTTGGTATACCTGTAGTCTTGGGACCGCACGGACCTAAATACAGGCGGGCATACCCGGGCAAGGCTTATGATAAGGATAAGTGGAACTTATTGGATGCAAGGGATGGTTCAGTGCATAATGTCGAACCTGCACCCGAACATTTGTTGATATCAGCAGAAAATAAAGCAGAGCTCATGCCCCTGCTGGCTAAACTCTGCTTCAGGCCCGGTGACAATAACCTGGGACGGATGATAAAGCTGACCCATTATATCGAACTGAGCGAGAAGTACCTGGGCGTGCTTCCTGATGACTGGCACATTTACGTTAGAAGCGAAGCTGACCTGCCCCTGGCAAAGAGAGAGGAGCTGCTTAAGATACTGGAAGAGGAACATGGATGGAAGATCGACTGGGACAGGAAAAAGATACTTGAAGGTCCGGCCAGGATGGTCGATATATCCTTCCAGCCCACAAATGTACCCAGGCTGTGCAAGGGGGCGGTCGAATAATGGCAGCTAAGGAATTGGATACCACCAGGAATGCAGTACCCTTTGACAAGGCTAATATTCCCGGACCAAAGATGGCAAAAGCCGTTAAAGCAGTGGTGGCAGGTAAGTTTATTTCAAAGGCGAAGCGTCCGCTGCTCATCGTGGGGACTGCGGCTGGTGATGATGGTGTCATTGAAATTGTCAGGAGCATGTCTGAAAAAGGCATACCTGTGGCTGCCACGGGAAGTAGCTTGAAGCGGTTGAAAGAGGAAGGCATTGATGCCACCTACGTCAACCTGCACGCACTGGTCTCATACCTGAAAGACCCTGACTGGAAGGGATTTGACGGCAAGGGTGGGTATGATACCACCATATTCCTCGGGCATACGTACTACTATGCCAGCCAGTTGATGTCCACGTTAAAGAATTTCACAAAAATTAAGGTAATCTCTATTGATAGGCACTATCATCCAAATGCCGGGCAATCATTCGGCAACCTTAAACCGGATGATTTTATCCGGGCACTGGATGTGGTTGTAGCACAATTATAAATTATTACCGGCAAGAAAAATCAATATTAAAAAAAGAAGTGTGAGGATTTTATAATGGCAGATGAATTCCCGTTTGAAATATCCCCTATGTTCGAAGGGGAAAGGGTCCGTAAAGATGATATGTATGTTGAACTGGCTGGTCCGAAATCCAAAGGGTTCGAACTGGTAAATGCAGTGGAAACAGATGAGATTGAGGATGGTAAATTCACGCTTATCGGTCCTGATATCTCTGATATGGAAGAGGGAGGGCGTTATCCACTGGCTATGATATACCGCATTGCAGGAGAACTGGTTGAACCTGACCTGGAAGCTATTGTTGAAAGGCGCAATCATGATTTCCAGAATTACATCCAGGGTGTAATGCACTTGAACCAGCGGTATGATGTATGGCTCAGGATCAACAAGGATTCCATTGCGAAAGGTCTCAATTCCTTTGAAGATATTGCAAAGGCCACCATGATGCTGTTCACAAATGAACTGCCATTTATTGAGAAGATCGAGGCCACATATATCACTGATATGGAGAAAGTAGAAGAGGAACTGGCAAAGGCAATGGAAAGATATGCTGCCAGGGACGAGAGGACACGCAACCTCCATGATGAAGATGTGGATACTTTCTACGGCTGCAGCCTGTGTCAGAGTTTCGCACCGACAAGTGTATGTGTGATAACTCCGGACAGGATCGCACTGTGTGGTGCGATCAACTGGTTTGACGGCAGGGCAGCAGCAAAGGTGGACCCCGAGGGTCCACAGTTCCCAATTGAGAAAGGCGAGCTGCTGGACGAAATTGGCGGTGAGTACTCAGGTGTCAACGAGGTCGCCCAGAAACTGTCTGGTGGCGAATACAACAGGATCAAGATTCATAGTTTCTTTGAGTTTCCACATACTTCGTGCGGATGTTTCGAGGTTGTAGGATTCTATATGCCGGAAGTTGACGGTATTGGCTGGGTCGACCGGGATTACACTGGTATGGCCCCTAACGGGCTTGCATTCAGTACGATGGCTGGCCAGACCGGAGGCGGTAAGCAGGTTATTGGCTTTTTGGGTGTTGGGGTCAACTATTTCCGCTCACCCAAGTTCATCCAGGCGGATGGCGGATGGAACAGAGTGGTCTGGATGCCAAAAGTTCTCAAGGACAAGGTACTGGCTGATATCCCTGCTGAGATCGTGGACAAAGTAGCTACGGAAGAGGATGCACAGGACCTGGATACCTTGAAGGAATTCCTTAATGAGAAAGATCATCCTGTGGTAAAGAACTGGGTTGCTGATGAGGATGAAGAAGTGGATGAAGATGAAGAATCAACTGGAACTTCAACAGCTATGCCGGTATTTGGCATGCCTGACCCTGCCATGCAGCTAAACATCCCGCCTATGACCGGTGGTGGTAGCGGTGGTATTAAAATTACCCTGAAGAATGCCAAGGTCTCAATCGACAAGATCATACTTAGCAGCAAGAAATAACTTCCCAGAGGCAGCGCCTTGAAAGTTGTAGCAATTACTGGGAAGGGAGGTACGGGCAAGACTGCTGTAGCAGCTATGCTCATCCGTTGGCTGGTGGACAGGGATGCAACAATTCTGGCCATTGACGCTGACCCTGACTCCAATCTCCCGGAGGCACTGGGGGATGTGGTTGGGCAAACCCTGGCCGACCAGCGGGAGTTCCTGCTGGAGGAACGGGATAATCTGCCCCCGGATACTGATAAGGAACTGCTGTTGGAGTCCAGGATATACAGTATACTTTCTGAGCAGCATGGGTATGACCTGCTGGTGATGGGCAGGCCCGAAGGCAGTGGATGTTATTGCTTTACAAACAACTTGCTGCGCAACATAATGGATAGGATCATCAAGAACTATGACCTGGTGATCATTGATACAGCAGCTGGCCTGGAACATCTGAGCCGTGGTATTATCCGGGATGTTGACGAACTTGTTGTTGTAACAGACGGTTCCAGGCGGGGGCTTAGGACTGCTGAGCGGATACGGGACATTGAAAAGGAACTGGACCTGAAGGTACGGCATATGTTTGTGATATTCAATAAGGTGACACCGGAAAACCGTGAGCGGCTTAATAAATATGCACAGGAATTAGGGCTGGAAGTTGCAGGCATGGTACCATTTGATGAGGACATTGCCAGGTTCGACCTTGATGGAAAGGCACTGAGTGAACTTTCCGGGACATCACCAGCGGTGATTGAAATGGAAAACATTATTATGAAATTGGGGATTTAAGAGAACGGATTTACAATTATTTGAAAACATGCGATGAAATAAGGTGGAATCATAATGGCAAAAAAGATCAAGTTATCTGAACTGGGCAGCCTGTTCAATGATATGGACGTGGAATCCCTGGAAGGTGTAACCATTGAAGGTGATATTGAACTGGAGATGGATGCCGGTGGCGGGCTTGATCCACAACTGGCATATATGCTGGGACATGAAGCGTCCCAGATTGCCAGGCACTTGACAAATATATCACAATTCATGCGATGAAATAAGGTGGAATCACAATGGCAAAAAAGATCAAGTTATCTGAACTGGGCAGCCTGTTCAATGATATGGACGTGGAATCCCTGGAAGGTGTAACCATTGAAGGTGACATTGAACTGGAGATGGATACCGGTGGCGGGCTTGATCCGCAACTGGCATATATGCTGGGACACGAAACGGCCCAGATAGCCCGGCACTTGATAAACATATCACGATTATTAGGTTACCCTGTGGACCAGTTGTTCGGGTCAATGGCCCAGGCAGCGATTCCAGGTGTGATAAGACCCGGGCAATTGCTGCCATCTAAATTCGAAGTTAATAAAGTCGAAGAGTGGAAAAATCCCATACAGGAAGTAACACTGGGTGCCACATCCTCCGACGGTGGTACCAGGACGAGTACGATCACCCTTGGTGGTGAGAACGCACTGCCCTATTACTTTGATAGTCCCATGCCGCACCGCAACCACATCACTATGGATGTGTTTGATATGCCTATCGGGATGGCAAAGGCTGTGAGGGTCAATTATGAGGATGTAATTGATAGCCCGGCAGAATGGGCCAAAAAAGCGGTTAATGATTATGGTGCCGACATGGTGACCATCCACCTGATAAGTACAGACCCCGGTATTAAGGATACATCTCCCAGGGAAGCTGCCGAGACCGTGGCTGATGTGTTGCAGGCTGTGGATGTACCGATCGTTATCGGTGGTAGCGGCAACCCTGAAAAGGATCCCGAGGTGCTGGAGAAGGCCGCAGAAGTGGCTGAGGGCGAGCGTGTGCTGCTGGCCAGTGCAAGCCTGAACCTTGATTATGAACGTATTGCAAAGGCTGCCAATGATTACGGCCATGTTGTGCTCTCATGGACCCAGCTTGAGATAAATGCCCAGAAAGAGTTGAACCGCAAACTGATGAAACAGTGCAATGTAAAGCGTGAGGATATAGTCATGGACCCCACAACCGCTGCACTGGGATACGGCCTGGATTATGCTTATACCAATATGGAGCGAATACGCTTGGCAGGTCTTATCGGGGACGAGGAACTGTCATTTCCCATGAGCAGCGGTACTACCAATGCATGGGGTGCCAGGGAAGCCTGGATGGTAGGTTCCCCGCTTAAGGAAGACAGCGACTGGGGGCCCAGGGAATATAGGGGTCCGATATGGGAGATCGTGACCGGCCTGACCCTTTCACTGGCAGGCAACGATTTGTTCATGATGATGCATCCCGGTTCGGTAGCTGTGCTAAAGGAGATTACCCAGAGCCTGCACGGTTCACTTGAGAGGGATGCAGTGGATATATCCGACTGGGTCACGGCGGAGGTGTGAAAATGAAAGTCAACAGCCCACTTGAAGTTTATAAGTTCCTGCCCCAGACCAATTGCGGTGATTGTGGTGAAGCTACTTGCATGGCTTTTGCATCCCACATGATCGACCGTTCATTGAAACTGGAAGACTGCCCGCCCCTGCTTGAGGACAAGTTCAAGAAAAAATACCTGAAGCTGGCAGAACTGCTGGCACCTGAGATAAGGGAAGTGATTATCGGTACCGGCGAACACACTGTGTCTGTGGGCGGCGATGATATACTGTACCGTCACCAGCTTACATTCTTTAACCAGCCTGCACTTGCTGTGGATGTCTGGGATACTATGAGCGAGGATGAACTGACAGAACGGATCAAGTTCATTAATGAGTATAAAAAATTCTATGTTGGCAGGTTCCTGAAACTTGACATGGTTGCTATTCGCAGTACTTCCGGCGACCCTGACAAGTTCAAACAGGCTGTCACCAGTGTGGCAGGGAACACTGAACTGCCGCTTATCCTGTGCAGCCTGGACCCAAAGGTCCTTAAGGCCGGCCTGGAAGTAGTAGCTGACAGGAAGCCTCTGCTGTATGCTGCCACAAAGGATAACTGGCAGGATGTGGCCGACATGGTTATGGAGTACGATGTACCGCTGGTACTGTTCTCCCCTGACGACCTGGATACCTTGAAGAGCCTTGCTGCCACATTTTTGGAGATGGGACGTGATGACCTGATACTTGATCCGGGCACAAATCCACAGGGTAAGTCATTGCGGGAATCATTTGAGAATTTCCTTATGATAAGGCGTGCCGGAATCAAGGAAGGACAGCATGAGATTGCATTCCCGTTGCTGGCAGTACCTATGACGGCATACCTTGCCAATGACGACCCTGTTTCTGCCAGTTACTGGGAGACTGTACTTGCATCGGTATTCTCGGTGCGTTACGGTGATATCATGATAGTACACAGCATCGAGCCTTATGCACTGCTGCCTGAGCTGCATATCAGGGATACTATCTACACTGACCCGAGGACGCCTGTAAAGGTGGACCCAAAGGTGTATGAGGTGGGTTCGCCTGGTAAGGATTCTCCTGTTTTTGTGACTACCAACTTCGCACTGACCTATTATACTGTAGAGAGTGATCTGGCCAGTAGCGGTATTGACTGTTACCTGCTGGCTACCGATACAGACGGCCTTGGTGTAGAGGCTGCGGTGGCAGGCGGGCAGATGACAGGGCAGAAAGTGTCTGATGAGTTCAAGAGGCTTGGTTTCGATTTTAGTGAAATGACCGCTCACAATACGGTCATTCTTCCGGGACTTGCTGCCCGCTTGCAGGGCGATATGGAGGATGCCAGCGGACTGAAGGTGAAGATCGGGCCGCCTGACAGCGGCCGGATACCGGGCTGGATGGAAAAGAACTGGCCTCCTGAGTGAGAGGATACATAAATTTTGAATATTTTTATAGGCTGGCTGGATGGGTTTTTCCCATCTGCATTTTTATATTTATTTATGGATTGGCTGAAGCATCTTTTCTTTCACGATATTACCATGACCAAAAGCGTGCTCTGTTATATTTGAACATGGCAAGGTCCTATCCGTTTTTCGACATCAGATTCGCCTGTATCTGTTCAAGCACAGTGATTGGTATTTCCAGACCCGGACCGGTACTGTTCATCATGATCCATGTATTCAAGGCTGTTGCAATAGTCAGGGCCTGTTTATCATCATCGGTTATCTCCTCTATCCACTGCACAACCCTGGACTTGTTCAGTATTTCAACACCATAGACCGATTCGATAATTTCCAGGTGTGCCAGTATACGATCTTCCATCATATCCCTGCCTTAGAATTCTTCACCCACATCTAACTGGTGTTCAAAATTGCTTGGAAGACACGGCCTATGCCTCCTCTTTCCATGGGCTTTTTTCTTTTTATCTTCCAGAGCATCCACTGCAATACATAGTTCATCCTTAACAGAATCAGGATTATGTTTCAGTTCCCTTTCCAATTGTACAATAATAAGTTCAAGCTGGGCTGGTGACATTTCTTTGTATCGCTTTTTTAGGTACTCCATTTTAGATGTCATGGATATTCCTCCTTATCAGGCAGACTGTACTCCAAACGACACTGCTTTAGAATTAAACATGGATTGCAATCAGATATAATGTTGTTGGGCAGAAAGTTGAGTTAGATATTTTTTCAAGGTTTTCTGAATTTTAATAGATAAGTAATTACAGATAAGATAACAGCCCCGCCCAGAATCACATAAAAAGCATACAAATAACTCAGCATTTCATACACAAAGATGGCTATGACAGTTCCTATGATAACAGCTACTGGAATAGATAAAGTTAATATCTTACATTCTTTTGTTTTAAAAGGTACAATGTCAGATACAGGCTTACTCATGACAAATTTCAGGTATGACAATATCCATCCTTTTCTGCGAATAACATCAGATGAAAGTGTTAGTAACACGCCTGCAATCAACAGCACACATCCAATCCACATCAAACTTGCAAAGGGCTGCTTTTTAACATTTATTTCGATTGTTTCAAGCTCAATCTGGTGCGGCAGTGCTCCCTGGAATTCAACCCGGGTATCTGAAAGCAAACCGCGTCTTACCGCCGGGCGGGTAATATATCCAAACTGTCTGCTTTTCAAAAAAACGGGAGTTGCTTTATACTCTTTATCATCAAATATTTCAACATCTACGGTTTGATACCAGTCCGAACCTATCTTCTCAACTCTATAATCCAAAAACCGCAAAACTATACCCCCATTTTCTTTATAATCACCCTTCTCGGATAAACTATAACTAAAATGGTGTGAAGTTGCAAAGGAAGTGCTTAGAATGGCACCAAGAACAATGAAAACAAATCCCACATGAATAAAATTGATTCCATTTAGATGAATAAATGCTGTTTTATTATTTACCTTTAAATCTCTGACTATCTTAAATATAACACTACCTGTAACGAAGAAAAAAGCAGGTATATAAGAAGTAACAGAAATTGAGCCCAATATTTTTTCAAAATATGAACCAGTATAGGATGCTCCTACAGAATGGGTACCGTACGGTAATGCTACAGCGAGTATAATGGATATGGTGAAATAAATAATGCCAACATATGCCAGTGTGCGGCTCTTCACTCTTCCATATAGCATGCAGATACCGGTAAGATAAGACAGGACCACAACGAGGGGATAAAACAATATATTATAAAATTCCATTGGAATAATTATCGCCCGGCCCATATAACCGAGAATTAAATACACTGTCGGTCCCCAGAAGGCAATAAACGCCATCATGATCAATATCAATATGGTAAAATAAAAAGTATTTGACGGTTTAAAAATATGAATACTGCTTGATGTAGTGTATTCAGTCTTATCACGCCTTAAAGCCAGAATTAATGAAAAAACAATCACAATCGCTATGAAAATAACAATCATCCACCATGTGGGTGTTCCGGGAAAGCTATGGATGGAACCAAAAACATCGCTTCTTGCTAATAAAGTCATATATAAAGATCCAAGAAATGTCCCGATACATAACAGTGGGAACAATCTCTTATATTCTCCCACATTCAACCGAACAACAGCATGCAGGGCAGCAGTCAACAAAAGCCATGTGCACATTGAAAGCGCTTGTATCGGGTCCCACTGCCAGAAACCGTTCCAGCCTAAAAGACGATTAGCCCATATACCGCCTGCGATTATACAAATGCTCAAAAATAACCATGCTATACGGAGATAATTTTTACTATCCGGCATATTCTTCCTTTTTGTGAGATAAGCCAGTGACATGGCAGCAGGAATGATTGTAAACGCATATGCAATAAAAGTCGTAAAAATATGCAGCGGCATTAAAATATCAATAAGTTCCGGGCTGATGCTGTTTCCCAAAGTAGGCATTGAAGCTCCACCCACTGCGAATATTGATCTAAAAGGTGTCATTGTAATTGTCATGACAAGCAAAAAAGCACAGACTATTAAAGCATATACATTAGTGATCATAGCTGTCCGGTCGTGTATCCCATGCAGTTCTGTATACAGCAGTACTACTATGAGAGAAAGCCATGCCCATATCAAATACGTCCCCTCCTGCCCTACCAGTATAGCAGCCAGCCGATAAAAAACCGGAAGTTCAGCACTGCTATGCTGCCAGACATAGAACAGACTGAAATCCAGAAATATAAAGGCAAATGCCAGAAACAGTACAGCAAATGTTGCTGAAAAAGCTGCGGTTCTTAATAGCTGGATGCTTGTTTTTATTCTACCGGTAAACATATAAACAGCAGCTAAGCATGAAGATAACAAACTGATATATAAGAGTATGTTCCCAATATTCATCTAAAGCGTCTCCAGATTAAAAATAACAATGCAATAAAAATTAATGCAGGTACAATATCTCTTAATAATATCTCAATAATTGCAAGTCCTACAGGCTTTTTCACTGTGAGCACACCGATATCTATATTACTCCATTTTCCGGAAGAGTCTTTCACATGTACAAAAATAGTATGCTTTCCTGCGGATAGGTCTGATGTTTCTATCACTGCCCCAAGCAAGACAGATGAATCGGTTGACTCGCCGACCACAAATTCCAGAGGCGTCCCGTATCCTTCCCTACCCATATCATTAATGAAATATTCAGCACCCGTTACTTTTGTAAGCGTTGGAAGCACTACTGATGCCTGCAAGAGGCTCGTTTCTCCCTGGAATACTTCTCCAGGATTCAATATGACTGCCAGACGAGGTATAAACTGGGTGGTTGCTAGAGTATGGAAACTTATAGGGTCAGCCCCGCCGTGGCAAAGTGTGCAGTTAGGTGCCAAACCATGAGCTGTACCCGATGGTGAGAGACCCTGGGTACCCATATTCGTGGCATTGAAAGGTGTAGCTCCGCCGTGATATGTATGACAGTCCTTGCATTTTGTAACATTCCCTGCGGTCCAGTTCGGCCAGCCAGGGTCCTGTACAGTACCCATAGGATAAGAATCAAAGTGGAATCTGTTCTCTCCTGTGACATTGTGACACGAGTCACAAGTTATTGTAGCTTCTGATACTGTGTGCGAAATGGTTGCCATGGTTCCCCCTATGATCTTCAATGACCTGACATGTTCCATGAGGGATTCGATGTCTTTATGACAATCACGACAGGGCCCAAGGACTTCATCCGTAACTTCGCCAACAAAGTATGTCAGGTTATGATATATATCGGCCTCCTCATTGTGACAGAGGACACATGTAGTGGTTTGATTTGTCATTTTAACTTCTGCACCCGCATAATGGACAGAACCGTATTCAGAGTGACAGTCGATGCACAGTATGCCTTCAAACGGCTGATATTCCTTACCTTCATGTTCAGGATGACAATCCAGGCACTCAACATCATGGCGGACCGCGCCTCTAAAAGTGCCTTTACCCAACAAGGTCGGGGTATGGAATTTACTAATACCTTCAGGAGAGTGACATGCATCACAGCCAGAAATAGCTTTTATACCGGATCCGTGACGCAGTACCTCTATCAGCGCTTCTGATTTATGGGGGAATTCTCCTTCAACGCTGTGACACGGGAAGCAATAGCCCATGGTCTCGTTTCGGTATTCTCTTATTTCAAGGTTTGTGTGTAATGTTTCATTAGTGGCGTTATGACACACACGACATGTGTACTCATTGCGTTTCAGAGTGTTTACACTATCATCAGGTGCACCTGGATAGTGTGAAATAATTGGACTCAGGTTGAATTCATCTGCCCGCTGTTTGTCAACGTGGCAATCTTCACAATTTCTGGTTATGGTTATTCCTTTGTCATGGAATGTCGCAACTCCCTCACCTGCATGGCATAGAGTGCAATCATTATCTGCATTGTGTTTTGTAACCTGTGGAGCATCTCCCCATATGGGTGCATTTGTTTTATTGCTATGGCATACATCGCAACTGGATGTATCTAAAAGGTCTTCCCGTGTTGAATCATGTGATGTTGCAGCCTTTACATTTTTAGAGGTGCTATTAATGACAGCATTAAAGTGACAGTCCCAGCATGTTGAATCTGTTGAGATTTCAGCATCCTGATAGTGTGTATATACCTGCGTTGCATCAAATTGCGAGTACCCATGACAGCTAATACAGGTTTTTGGCGGGCGCTCACCAAGGTAGGGCGTAGGATGCTCATCAGGCTCGCTGCCATTGCCGTGACATGCCCAGCATGCTTTATTTGCCTCGTCAGTGATAAAAGTGTTACAGGTTGCGTTTTGATTCAAATAAGCATGTACACCCTTTTTGAAAGTATCCACATCGATTTTAATGGGGGCTACTCCATTTCCTGCATGGCAGCTGATACAGTCCGAGCTGTATTCGCCAGGTGAAAGAGTATACACATGGAATGTCCCTGGTTCCTCTCCAACTGTTATAGTGCTATCCAGCGGCAGGTCCCTTAACAATTTCTTAGTCTGTAGTATCCATAAGTCGCCATCAAGGACTTTCTGCTCACCTGCAATGAGCAACACATCCTTCAATATTATAGCCTGGGTTGTTGTACCAACAAAAACACAATCCAGTTTTGCGCTGAATACATTAATATCCCGGTCGAAAACCCGTTCTTCATATATGAAATTGCTTCCCTCTTTTATTATTGTATCTTCTACCAGCGTTTCATTTTTATACAGTTGCAGCCGTGTAGCAGTGCTTTGCAGGTTTACATCTGCAACATAAAGATTATAACCTTCTCCAAGATCCCAGTATTCTCCCATCTTAAGCACTTTCTTATCACTCTCTTCGAAATTGACATATATACGTCCCAGAGTGATATTTTCATCATCTTTTTCCAGGATATAGTAATCCCTGCCGTCCGGTTCATTTGTACGATATTCACGGTCATGACAGGCATAGCACGCTATGTTATTTGTTTCTCTGTGGATGCGTGATGCAAGCACATCACCTGACAACTCAACAACATATGCATATGGATTTATTCCTTTGAATATTTTGGTTATTGTGAAATTTACGATACTGGTGTTGTCATCTTCTATCCCGCTGATCTCGAAATTAAGTTCATCACCCAGGGACAGGATATCACGCTCAAGCAGCTCACCATCTTTTTCAAAGATGAACATGGCAGCATTACTTGTAGTTTCTAATAATGTGATGGAATAATTATCCACAAGTTTCCACGGCTTACCTGCAATGAGGGTTTTTTCAACAAAGGTATGATCCGTATGGTTTCTTGGATCAGGTGCATTGCCCCATTCCTCTGCATTGTCTTCATCGAGATGACAGTAGATACAATCTGATGTATTTACCAGGTTCCAGCTCGATCCATAATGTGACACCAGTGAGGTATCATTAGGAACTAAATTATCCCCGTGGCTCAAGATGCTGTTTTTATGGCATACTGAACAATCTGCTGTTGTGTTAACATGCTCATCGATATCATCCAGATACCTGATGTGTTCATAGACCATGGGTTCATAAAAGATAGATTGGTTGAAATTGTGGCATTCCCTGTTACCGCAGTCCTTGGGAGTGCTGTAGTTGTCAGGGTGGCCTGTAGGTTGGGCAGCCTCTGATCCGTTCCCGTCGCCATGACAAGCCCAGCAGCGTACGTTACTCGGATCCAATGTGTCGGCTGCACCTCTGTTGAGATCATAATGAATTGCACCTGACCTATTCATGACCTGTACATCGATCTGGTACAATTCACTTACCATTCCACCTATGTCATGACAGCTCACACAATCTTTTCCGGCACCCGGAAGCATACTTTCATTATGGAATGTAAACCCTGCCGCAGGAATACCATTATCCATTACCTTGTTTGAAATATGGCATAGATAACAGTCGGTGCTATTAATGAGATTTAATGGAGTATGATCGTAGTCGGTAGAATAGAAGGGATATGTAGGCATACCCCATGAAACATTATCTGAATTAACAACATGACACCACCAACAGTCAGTGGTATTATCGGTTGCTGTCATTAAATTGTCAGTATCCACATAATGAGAAACATAGTTCTTGGCTTCAGCGTATTTGACATTTGTAGTTGGTATTGAAATAGATAGTGAATTGTTATGGCAGAAAGTACAGTTAGTAGACATATTTGTTTGAACATCCAAACCCATAGGCTGATGTTCAGGGATCTGTAGGGGCGGTATCTTACTCAGGTTTTCGCCATTTAGCGGTGTTTCAGTAAAGTGGCAGTCCTCACAATCAGGTAATTCTGATGCACGTCTGGTATGGAATGGATCTATAAGCTGTTGAGTATAATTTACGTGACATCCCCAGCAGACCCTGGATATATCAGAATAATTACTGGCATTGAAATCTCCTGTAATGTTGTTGTGTGAACTATTGAAAAAACCATCCTTACTTATTTGCAGATCCGATGTTGCATTTGCACCTCCCTGTAGATGGCAGTCAGTGCAGTTCCCGCCAGCTGCTGCCTCGGGTTCAAAATGAGGGTCCGCATGGCAGAACATGCAACCGGCATATCCCATTTCATAATAATTCGCTTGGCTATGACTGCCAGGCCGCTGTATGTGGCAATCAGTGCAGTTCTTTATTGAAATATCATGGAATGAATTATGACATAACCTGCAAGTAACGTCATCATTGCCATCGCTGTTATGATCAGTATGGGTATATGATAATCCCTGGTTATCCCACGAAGGCATGGGTTTGAGGGTATTAGCTCCTGCTAAACTTCCGCTTGCATCAGGATTGTGGCATTCACTGCAGTTCCATGGTATATGAATTACAGGTTTATGCTGGATCGGATGACTGGAAGTTATTGTATAATTAAAAGTACCCGGAGACCGCGGGAATACCCTGGCTATCCATATACCGCTTTTTGGATATGAATCAAAAGTAACACCGTAGAAATTATCACCGGAGGGATAATATATTTTTGATCCGGATGCGAATGTAGCAGTTCCATTGACGCTGGGTACACAATAGGTGCCATCCCATGGGTCAGTAGTGTTTAGATCCAAAAGACCGCTGGCATCATCTATCGGTCCGATAAGTGAGAGAAATATTCCATATCCATTATCATCACCGGTTACAGTCACATCAATTGTTCCGGAGTTATCCATATTAATGATATAGGTTTTTGTAACCGCTTCATATGACATGAACTCTGGTCCATAATCCCCAATCGAATCGCTTAGCTGTTTAGTGGTATCAAATGGTGGGTAATATAACCCCTCTCCAGCGGTCTTGCTGTAGATTCCATGACATGCTTCGCAGGATACTGTGCTATGCACACCTGTCGGATTCTGATATGTTATTCCGTTTAATGAATCAGGGTTGGCGATATCATAGGTATCACTTCCACTTCCATCATGAACAAAATTAGTGTGACAGTCAACACAATCTGCTACTGTCGTATGGGAGGCAACATTGAATGAGGTCTGTGAAATGGGCCGCTTAACAGATGTTTTATAATACATCTGAACGTTTGCATTTGTGCTATTGTAAATAGTAGTCCATCCAACTGCACCATAAGTAAATCCACCCTCATGGCCGTATTTAAGATCATGCAGGTGAAGGGGAGTTGCCCGCAGGAACTGCGATGAATAAGTACTGTGACACACACTCAGGCAGTTTCCACTTAGTTGTGATGTAATTTTATCAGGATGTATCATAACAGTCGGGTTACGCTTGGAAGAATCGCTTGCCGGACTCCAAGAATCATGGCAGCCTCTTGCCTGGCAGCCCCATAGTGTGGTACTGAAACTGGTCGATGCCTGAAGATCCTTGGAATTTATTGTAGTGCTGAAATCGACCTGGTATTCACCAGTATATGCATCATCCGGGTAATTGAACACACCATAATATATCTGATGAGCATAGTTCTCCACAAGTCCTATTGTTGTGGTTTCACTTGAGAAACTATCACTTGAATAAGTGTAATGCGGATAGGTAACATTTGCTGTGAGTACAGGTGGGGGATTTTCAGCACCATCGCTGAAGATTACTTTGCCATCTGATATTACTTCTATATCATCTATCCGCCATTTTTCATCGTTATTGTTATTTACACTGAAATAGAATGCTATAAGTATTTGTTGTCCATCATACTTTGTCAGGTTGACTGTTTTTTCCACCCATCCAATGCTGTTACCCGAATATTCTTCAAGTGTGTCCCAGTTTTCTCCTCTGTCTGCTGAGACTTTGACAAAACCGTAATTATCTGTCATATCATACTTAGTCCAGTATGTCAGGTTGATCATTGGCCCTACAGCAGTGGGATTAACACCTGTGATCAATTCGTTAAGCCAGTTATATGTCTTTGTAAGAAAATCCGATTTTTCCTGGGATCCTGATAAGACAATATCTTCCAGGGGAGTACCGGATGTATTGTGGTCGTCAAGATAATGCCAGCTATGTATTCCTTCCCCTGCCTTCCAGCTATTACTTCCGCTTTTACTATCTGAATTGTCTTGTAACCAGGCAGGAGGCGAGAGGCCGCTGACTGGTGTGGTATTCTCCATAATACTTACCAGAATGAGGTTTTTTTGCTGCATCCCGCCGTCAGTATCCCACCAGGTCCAGCCTGTGACATTTCCCTGACTTAAGTATCCGAGTTGATACGGAGTCTGGCCGTAGTTCATTATCACAGTATAATTTTGTGCCTGAACCACAACAACACCTGCACTACACGATAATATAAATAATAACAATATCCGTGCAGTTTTGATGTTTATCATAATGTCTCCGTTTCATTTTCTTTTTTATTGTGTTTCAATCTGACACCTAATATATAAAATATTATTGAAAAAATACCTAAGAATACAAATTGATCAAGTGAAAACTTTGGTATGAATTTTATATGATATATATTTACGCTAAATAATTGTATTATTAAAAAAAATGCAAAAATAATCGAAACTGATATTAAAATTTTTCCTAATTTGTGATGATGTTGTATAATATGTATTCTGGATAGAGAAAGATATGGAATGATTTTATTATCAATTGGAATTTCATTGATGAATTTATTCAGATCAAATGGTAATGTTCCTTCGATAATGTATTTGCTCCAGGTATAATATGCACTTGTATATATCACAAGTCCAATGCCCATACTGCCAATCAAAATCCCGCTTCCATACATTATATCGCCCAGTATTGTTGTGATTGGTATGGTAAGTATCGGGATAAAAACCCACCAATATACAGATGATCGTTCCCAAAGAGTGTATTCATAGGTTATTTCGAGCCACCAGAGAATATACAACATTGTCAGTATAAAGGGAGTATAACTACGTGTGAAATTTAAGAGAAATATAAGTACGGCGAGAGTAATGTTAATTAATATGATCAATCGTAGAAAACGTGAGATCTCTGTGGCAATATCGATCCCGAACGCTGGCTCGGTCCCAGGGATCTTCAATTCGACCGAACGTTTTCTAAGGCGATCTATATTGATGTTCATATTGTTCAGCCGTTCATCCATCTTATCAATCACAACCTGAGTGCCAGCGATTTCCTGCAGAATGGGCTCAAGCCTGTTATATACTCCGTGTTCAAATCCCATATTAATCAGCTGCTCCTGTGCAATGGCTCTTTTTGCCAGAGTAATTCCGCCCCATAAAGCACAGATTCCGATTATTATAATAGTCAGGTTCACAATAAAATCCTGCGCTTTGAATTCTTTGCCTGATAGTACATCTATCACTGACATGTAATATGAGTATATTAAATAAAATGCCATGAATAATATAAATAATATACTAAATTTTTCCAATAGTGAAATACCTATTTTTTCAGTCATTTATATAATATGTTAAAGTTAGCTTAGGTTATTTAATTTTTCATTTATATATCGCAGAATGTCGTTAACCTGCAAATTAATGAGGTATTCAGTAACTTCTGCCAGTAGTTTTAAAGTTTATGAAAATATAAAGCAATATACAAATTATGAATATCGTAAGACCAAGACTCTTGATATTCTTGATGATCTGGCTGGCCCTGTATATCTCAGATCCATACTTGGTAATTCGAACATTATTCGGATCGAACAGTAAATATTCGCCAATATTCTTGACTACTATAGGTTTTCCCTGAAAAATCATCGCTTCCCCTTGTATCTGATCGTTTTTAATTATCCAGTTATCCACTAATTCCACAGCATCACCTTTTGTCCTGATCTCGTTTCCAGAACCTGAATATATCCTGTGGATGACTGGCATTTTTGCCTCTTTTGTTTCGAACATGATGATATCTCCATGTTCTGGATCGATCTTCAGGTTTTGCATAAGAACGAGGTCCTTTACTTCAAGGGTTGGGGACATGCTTCCTGAGGTTATGATGGCGAAAAATACAAGCTGATTTAGGATGACATACGCTGTCAATCCAGTAATGATCAATGGAATTATTACTGGAAGGATGCTCGGTCTTCTGGATAGTTTGTAATAACTTTTCATCCGGTTTTTAATAGATTTTTTCTGGTTCTGGTACGGCTTTTTATTTATGAATGGACCAATTAAATGCAATATTATTCCTAATTTACTATTTCTTTTATATAAAATATAGAACAACAAAAGCGTTAGAAAAAATACAATTAACACAGATAGGTGATTATAATAAAGGTAAAATGAACTGTAGATTATTATATTGATAATCTGATTAATATATGACATTTTCCAGATAATCACTAATTCAGTAAATTAAATAAATAAGAAAAAAGTTGATCCTTTCGGATCAACTATCGGGTTTCATTTGCCCCCCAATATGTGCTATTTGTTGTTCTTGTTGAATTTATACTGATCTCTATCTCCCAGCTATTACCAACAGTGTAGTTAGTGTGATTGGCATATATCTCAAGTCCACCTTGATTGCGTTGCATTGTGATATTCAGTCCAACCATAGTATGACATGCCAGACAAGCAGTATTTTCAGATACTCCAATCCCTGTAGCATTAAGAGTAGCATTATAGAAGGGTCCATGCGCTTCGGCTGAATTATTTAACTGTGTGCTTGCATTATAGTGGCAGTCTACACATGCAACAGTAAATGCAACATGTGGTGTCGAGTTAGTTCGCCATTCCCACGAAGTAGGATCGGTGCTGCTGATATCGCCGCTTTCATTCCATATTTCAAAGCTGTGATTATCAATATTGCTTACGTCGAACTGGAATTCTGTTAATCTGGTACTATTGATCTGGTGACAGAAACACCCTGGATCCACATTACCACCCTCCGAACTTTCAAAGTAGTCACGGTAGGTAGAATGGGCACCAGTATTTGCTTCCCATTCTCCAACCTCATCCCAGTGACATCTCTCGCACATATCGTATTGAGCATCAGCCGTCCTGACGCTGAAAAAATTGTGCGACCCAACGAACATTGACATCGTGCTGGGTATAATGAATAATCCAATTGCAATTACAGCAATTGCCAATAAAATTATCTGATTAGCTTTCATAATTTTTCCTCGTTATAAGTAATATTTTTTCTCTATATTATGTACGCTTTTCGATTTTAGTTAAAAACCACATTTAAATTAAACTCATTCCCATGTGATGGTCTCGGTTCTCTTTGCCATCACTTTACCTCTGCTGTCAACCACCTCGATGATCACATTAACACCCTCTCCTTTATCAGGCATTATTCGTAACTCGGATATCAACTCATATTCTCCTGAGCCATTGTAATCGACCGATCTCCAGTAATCGATATGCCTCATGTTGCTGATACATTTCATACTGACGCCTGGTAAACGTGGCGATACCTCTCTGTAATCCTCAACTTTACTAACTTTTGCACTTGTAACATCTATACTTTCTATGATTGGTGTACCATTGTGCTCTGTAATTGTAACATTGGCTTTAATGATTGACTTTTCCCCAAGACAGCCAGATGCCATAATTAGTGCAATAAGCATAATGATATAAATTAACCGCATAGAGAAATAAGTATACACTTATACATAATAAGTCTTTTGAAGTGTTATGGGACTTATTTTATTTTCAGGCATCTGAATCTCAGGTAAATGATGCTCTATACACACTCTGTAAACAAATAGTACAATCTCCTGGATATATGGCTGGATGGGATTCAAATCAAAAAACTTAATAAACAAGTGTGAGAATTCTTTATAGAATCAAGTAACTGTCAGTATTAGCAAATAGTTTCATTCAAATTTGATCGATACGGATGTATATCTGATGTCAAAAAATATTTCAATCAAAACCGTGGCAAGTGCTGGCGCTGGCGGTATTATCTACGGAATAGTCGTTATACTCCTAAACTATTTTGCACCGATTATTGGAATTATCGCTGGTTTTATTAGTGGAGTCGGACTTGTGGTTTTAAGTGACCAGAACGCGGAGGATAATATGGATATTTCACCTGTTAACCTGCTCTATTTCGCAGGGGTCGCAATATTTTCTCTCCTTATCGGATATATTTTAATTTATTATTTTAAAACCGAGATCATTCACGGCATGACATATTACCCAAAGGATTTCCTGACACTTACGGATTTTATTTTATCCACGCTCGGAATCCCGGATATTCTCAGCACAATAACCGGTGGTCTTATCGCATTTTCATTATCTGATAAAATAAGTGCAGTTTACAGGTATTTCCGCGGTGGCCCACCGGTGTGATTGTACTCACCTGGAATTATTTCTATATCTACATGAACCTCGGAATGACATCCGACACATGCCCAGTAACCCTTTGAAAAATAATCTCCTTTGACATTTCCCATTGTATGGTCGAAAGGATTACCTGCTGTGTACCCAGTTGCCTCGTTGCACTGGCTTAGATAGAACGCCCTGTGAAGGTTACCTGAGTAATTTAAGACCATTCCCACATTGAGTCTGGTCTGCGAAGTGTCGAACAGTTCAGGGTCATTTAAAGTATAATTCCTGTTGCCATGACACCAGTCATCATCACATGTTCTCATAGAAATTGCATGGGTATCAGGCTTGTCTATTAATGATGCATTGTGGCATAGGTGACATATTTCATTTCCATCGATCTCAGAATTATCATTATGATCCAGAGTGACCAATAATGATGTTGAACCATTGGTCCAAGAATTGTCATTCCATCTCCAGATCTTATTATCGACCGAATGAATTGTGCCGTTCGATGGATAATAATCAATACCTCCAATGGCAAGATAAGTAGTATAATTAGTGTTGCTGGCTGCCCTGATATGTATTTGACCTGTAGCAGACCTATCTACCTCATTATATTCTGCTATATGGCAGCGCTGGCAGTTCACTTCATCATAAAAATTATGCTGCCCTGTGAACATTGAAAGTATATCAGGCACAACAAATATTGCAAGCGCTAATAAACCAATTATCAATAATATCTTACTGCGTCCCATAATTCACCAAAACATTATTAACAGGTATTTTGCACTTCATATCTACAGTTGCATATCTATGCACTTTTTGATTAAATAAACAGGTCACATCCCTGTATTTCAAAATAATAGATTTACTCAGGATCACTGAAAAACCCCTTGCTGTTGTTGTATAATTGATCGTCGGTTTTATCAATTATATAATGCGCAGACTGTTTTAATCCGCTTATACCACTATATATCACGATATCTCCGGATGTTTCATTATACTTTGAGTGACAGTTTGTACAATAGATTTTCTTGGTAAGATCATGTGTCATATTAACATTATATTGCGCACTTGAGTTTGGATTATATCCATGACATAGGCAATTTACCGGGCTGTGTGCGCCAGCGCTGACATTGGCTGCGGATGCCAAGTGACATTTGCTGCAAAATTCCTGCGCAGTGGGCACAGTTTTAAATAATTCGTGACTGCCTGAAAGCATAGCATTAGATACGCCTATGATCAATATAATTAAGATTCCCACGATAATTACTCTTTTTGAGATCATAGATTTTCAGTACCACTCCTGACTTGTTCTGTTACCTTTATCCGGATAAGCGTGGCAGTATCTGCAATTATATGTAGAATTATAGTAACCAACAGCAGCATTATATGCAGTTGCATTATGGCAGGTGGTGCAGTCCGTGATATCGAGAACGTTCGTTCCTCCGACCGAATATGTGGATGGTGTGGTTGTTACATTGTGGCGATCAGTTTCGTTTATCGGATCTGCTTGATACGAATGGCAGCACTCGCACCATTTCCAGGTATAATCCTCGATCGGGTGATTCATCTCCGTGTTGATATGGCACATCGTGCAGTTCAACCCCCCGTGCACACTCGCATCGAACATCGTCTCGTTCACGTACGCATCAGAGTTGTCCAGTCCGAAGTGGCAGCTTTCGCACTCTGACCAGTTCACTGATGGAATCGTAAGATTTGAATCATGTATCCTGCCTCTATTATGGCATTCAGGGATGATGCAGCCAGACGTCTCTGACGAATGTGTGATGTTTGCGGTGTAGTTCGGATAACCTGTATTCAAGAAGATATCAATGAACTCGTTTGTCGAGTTTCTGTGGCACCATGTGCAATTAGAGTAACCACCACTTACGTTTGCTATGTCAGGGCGGCTTATCGCATAATGCGATGCCTGCGACATGTTCACACGGTACGTCGCGTTCCCGCCTGAATCAAAGCCCGGAACCTTCATCGTACTTAAGTTGTGGCATCCGTATCCGCATGAGGTCGAGTTCGTCTCGGCATCCGTGCGTGCTTTGATATCGATGCCGCCCTTGAAGTGGTTATAGACCGCGGTTGCGTTGCTCACGTTCTGGTACGCATAAGTGCCGTTGTGGCACTCATAGCAGAGGTACGCGTCGTTGTTGAACGTCTCGTTGTGACCAGTCTCAGGGTATGCCCCGCCCGGCACATGGCAGCCCCAGCACATTGAATTGTTTGGGTCATTGATCGGTGGTGCGGATGCAACTGATCTCATGTTATCGTTTACGTTAGCATGTACCCCCAGATTCATTGCTGTAACATTGATCTCGTAGACCGTATCCGTTTTGTTAACCCCGTAGAGCGCGTGGCAGTCGGTGCAGTTCCCACTCGTGTGCGCCCGTGTCAGGCTCTCGTTGTGAAGCCTGCCATCACCATGACATTCGTTGCAGTTCTGGCTTCCCGCGTGCTGGATATTTTTATCGTTCTCAAACTCCATGAACGGAGTTGATGTATTGACATGGCAGTATGAGCAGTATTCAGTATTGTTCGCGTTATTCTCGCACATATCGACAAGATCTGTGCGGTTATTCCCATAGTGTGATGTGATCGAGAAGTCCGTGCGGTAGGTATCGTTCTCGGTGAACGGATAGAACATCTCTGACTGGTTGTGGCAGCCCATGCACGAGTCTGAGTCTGTCGGACGCGTCCAGTACGCAGAGATGTTGGTTCCGTTCTTGAAGTAGTTGTGAATCTCTGGTGCTTCGCTCACATTGCTGAATGGACCTCCGGCTTTGTTGTGGCAGTCGTAGCAGAGATACGGCGTATCCTTTAGCATACTATGTCTATCCGCGTTCATGCCATTTTCGAAGTGGCAGACCCAGCACGACTGGTTGGTGCCGTATGAACTGGTGGTTGCGTTGTTCATCCTGGCGTGGATTGCATCCTCATAGACACTCCCATTGATCACTTTTCTCTTTGCAAATCCATCATTGTCGTGGCAGTCCAGACATTCGAATCCACCCTGTCCCGACCACAGATTCGCTGCATGGAAGTCTACTGGGGTTTTATTGTCATTTGTGTGGCAGACGTAGCAGCCATCATCCGAATTTGCCTCGTCTGTGAAGTTGCCGTGATTATTCTGCAGAGCGCCTCCCCATTTCGTTGCATTCTCTGGTGTAGTGTTGTGACATATGCTGCAGTCCTGGGTCGGTTTGATCAGTTCTGTTGTTGTGCCGTAATGTGAGACGTTCGATGTAATCGTGTTTTTGAGTATCTGCTCGAATGTGTCAGCGTGGCTCTGGTTGATGCTGTTGTTGTGGCAGTCGACACATCTCCCCTCGCCGTTCATATTGGTGTTGAGAGTCGTTGAGTTTGGATAATGTGCATATATTATCGGAGGCAGGCGGTTCGGCGGATAACTCGAACTTATCCATTTCTCGCCGTAACTCGTTGCCGCGTTCCATTCATCGCTTCGTGCATGGCAGTCCTCGCATGACCACGGCTTCTTATGCGGTTCGTAAACTAAGTTCCTGTCCCCCATTCCATCCGGCTGCATACCGTCGCTGTTGTGACACCCCCAGCAGGGCTTCGATCTCGGATCGCATTCAAGGATGGTAGAGATGGTGTTGTTTGCGACGTTCCCGTGAATACCAGCAGCGATTGCGTCTGCATCGACAAGCGACTTGATTCCGTACAAACTGTCGATGTCATGGCAGACCACGCAGTCGAACCCGCCGCCGGCATAGAGAGACTTGTTATGGAAATGCGGGATGGTATCCTTATTTACGTTGTACAGGTAGTCAGGGAGTACATGGCAGTAATCATAGCACTCAGAGAGGTTTGAGGTGTTTGCTCCGTACATATTATCGGTCACATTTGGGGCATTGCCCCATATCGCGCCGTTTGTGGAGTTGCAGTGGCACAATAGGCAGTCAGAGGTGTCTATGAGCGGGTTATCTATTCCAAGTGCCTCCCCTTGCAATCTATTCAGTCCGTAGTGTGAAACATTGCCCATCGTGGTTCTGCCTGTATAATCAACAAAATCTTGGATTGTACCAAGACCATTCGATTTTCTTTTTCCGTACTTCCACACCTTGAGATCGTCATCCTGGTTGACAGGATCATCGATGCGATAATCTTGCAGAACGCTTGGTGCATGGCAGTCTTCGCATGATCCGTTGCTCCCGATATCGGTCTGGATGAATATCGTTCCTATGCCCTTGGTGGTCGGACCGTGGTTATCGATTGCAGCAACCAGTCCTTGTGTGTGCGGCGGCTGACCATCATAGGGTCCGTGGCACTTCGGGCATTTGTACGGATTCAATGCCCGATCCGGATGGAATCCAGGATACGGCGGCGTGCCGTTTGTGGAGTGACATGCCCAGCAGATCGCGTTGTCTTCAGTGATGTTGTTAATCTGTGCAGGTGTATAAGTACGATTATCGAGCCACCCTGTGAAGTTCCTGTCAGTTCCCTGAAGAATGCTGCCATTGCGGAACGCACCGCTCAGATTGGTGTGCATTGCAAGTTTGATTGCGGTCAGGTTCACGATAGGACGGATCGGGGTTTCGTTGTATGCGGAAGCATTGTTGTCATGGCACTCGAGACAGCCCGCGCCGCCTGCGGGTTCGTAGTCGATGAATTCTCGGTAGGTGAAAGAACCTTCTGATAGGATCATCTCATAACCATAATTATCCCAGTGGCAATAACAACCTTTACTATCACTAATAATCCGATCCAGCAGTCCACCACCCTTGTTTGCGGTCGTATTATTCCAGTTAGCGTAATCCAGTACCTCCCATGCCGTGTTATTATCTGTAGATGAAACATTGGTGATGTAGGTATAGTTAATAGGGCCACCATCCAATACATTATTGCGTATGGTTGCCGGATTATCGCTGCCGTGTGGATTGTGGCAAGAGTAGCAGTTTTTCTTAGGATGATCACTGTTATCCTGCGGAGAGTGGATGTTTATTGGCTTATTCATTGAACTGAACCCTTCATACCACCCATAATACTCATCCCTGAAGTTCGTCTGATTCATGTAGTTTGCAAGATGACCGTTCTCACCAGACATTTTCGCCACGATCTTCTCCTCAAGGTGACACACAAGGCAGAGTGCATAGTCTGATGAATTATACCCCCCTGATGTAGCATTCGTATAATACTTCAGCAGATCGAATCGATTCTTTGACCCATGATTGTCATGGCATGCCTTGCACGCAAGTTTCCCATCCCCGAGTGGGTGGTGGGTCGTCTGGTTGAACTCATTCTCCTGATCGAGCGGCGGTGTTGCATTCGCACTGTGACACTCCAGACTGCCGGTCCTGCCGGTGTAGCATAATTGCGGACTCGGATAGTACAGCAGATCCTTCCCGCTCTCAGTACCGTGCGGGAATTTTGTAGAGTCGGTCTCGTTATGACAGTCGATGCACCGCCCCGGAGTGTACGGATCACCCAGTGAGACGTTCATGATCCTTGTGTTGTACTCTGTCCAGTGTGTCGTATTCGGGAACTTCCACGTGTCATCCGCATACTTGAGTTTATCCTCATGACAGTAGTAGCACTTGCCATTCGGGGTGTGACCTGCATCCACGAGAATAGTGATCCCTGGTCCTGAGACCGCGGTAGTGAGGTTCTTGTATCTCTTGTCATAGATCTTGTTAAGCACATCCCACCTGTTGACTGCCGTGCAATTCATCGGCTGGTAGCTCATCTTTGTGCTTACGTTCTGCTTGTACTCGATTACAGTAAGCCAGTTGCTGCTTGGGGTGGGAGGTCCGTGATCACCGAAGGCATTGTTACTCAATCTGCCATTGGCATTAGTGGTCTCGCCTTCCCAGCATAGCGACTCGCCATAATCACTGATATCCCTATAACTCACTGTGAGGTTCGTCCACATCGGCTCCTGATGGTAATTGTCCCAGCAGAGCACATCGATTCGCCACATCAGTGTCAGATTCGATGTATCCTCGTAGCCGACCTTTGTTTTGTCAAAGACGGTATCGAGCGTGCAGAGTCTGGTGTTATTGGTTAGATAGAATATGTAATTCGCTGCTGTTGATTCGTTGTTTGTGAAGGTTGCGCCGTTTGAGTCATTGATCCTGATATCGAACTCTGCCCCGTTGCGTGTGAGATTGTTTCCTATCATCGTTATGTTCGTTGAATACTCCTCAAGCAGGACGCCGATGCTCGTGTAGTTCGTGATAGTGTTTGCGGTGAGGTTGTGATCCCTTGATGTGTTAAGAGCTATGCCCCGCTCTTTGGCATCAATGTTGTTGTTCGTGAGATTGCCCCAGTTTGACTCTGACATATATATGCCGTCTGTACCCGCTGTGATGGTAGTGTCGATTATGTTGGTGTGATTGCCGTTGGTGCAGTGCACGCCTGTGTTGTTTGCGGTGATGCTGCTGCCGTCCTGGATGGTTACGTGGTGGGACGCGAATAGGCTTATACCATCACTGGATGATGAGCTGATAGTAACGTTTGTAAGGTTTATGTAATGGGCATTGCTAGTAAGTAGTCCGTACAAATCCACAGATGAGATAGTGGTGTCGGTGATGGTGGTGTGATCGGATGAGCTTATGTACAGTGCATTAGTGATTGTGCTTTTGATAGTGCTACGTGTTATGTTGTTGTAACTCGAATTAGATTCTAACTGTGCTCCCCAGTTTAGACTAATCGTATCGAGATCAGTGATGTTGTTGCTGGGTGAAGCGTCTAGCCAGATGCCATTGTAGTTATTAAATAGGGTGTTGTTGGTCAGGTTATTATTATTTGAGTTCTGCAAAAATATACCATAACCGGATTTGCTGCTATTCGAAAGTACACTGTCTCTTATGATGATGTTGGTACAATTGATAAGTGTGATCTTTCCGACATTGCTCACATTGGATGCTGAGAGATATTTCGACTCGATGATTATGTCATGTTCATCATGATAATAGTTCACTTCTTCGCCGTTTGCTGTGTTGTTGCGCCAGATGTAATTATTATAATACGGGGGCATGAATAGTAATGTAAGATTCCCGTCCCCTGATATTGTATTCTCGCTTAAATCATTATTATTCGAATAAAAAGTAACTTCGATACCGCTGTTCGAGATTATTGTATTGTTTCTTATGATGTTATCTCCGGAGTATTCAATCTAGAAATTTAAGATATATTTCAATCGGGGATAAAATAGTTGCCCCGCATAAAATAAATAGATAAATATTATGATTCCTGCTGTAACCACTGGACGTACATATACCAGTCGCCCTGTCAGAGCAATGTCTTTACTTGCTACCTGCACGTGCCTGGTTGTGCTATTTGTGATGATGTGCGGGGTGGTAGAAGCTGCGGACTATCCCACGATCACTGTCACTCCTGAAAATTATGGGCAGTGGAGCACGAATCTGAGCAATAATGACAGCACCGTTAACGGCAACATCTATGTGGAAAACGGCGCTGTGCTGAACCTCATAAATGCAACGATACAGATGGGGGACGGATTTTCCATCATTGTCGAAAGCGGTGCAACCATGAATGTAACTAGTGGTTCGACCATCACCCGGTATGATTCCGGCTATTACAATTTCAACTACAAGACCGGTAGCCGCGGCCATCTAAGCGCAAGCACAATCGAGTACAGCTATACATTGCAGATCAACACTACGAATAACATTACCATCACAGACTGTACCATAAGCAACAATCAGTACCATGGCATACACCTGACATCGGCTTCAGGATATGTCAACATCACAGACTGTAGCATCGCAAACACCGTCCAGGGACACGACATATTCATAGATTCCTCGATGAACAATATCCTGCGAAATAACAGTCTGAACAACAACAATGGAGATTACAGCCTGTACGTCACAGGAAACTATGATCAGGATATCGACACCACCAACACCGTAAACGGCGGGCTGGTATATTATAACTACAGCGACAGCGGCACGATTACCAACGAAAATAACATCGGGCATGTAACAATTACTAATTGTACCGATCTGTGGTTCACAGGCTGCACGATACATAACGGGGATGGTGTCCGGATCGTGGGATCTTCATCGAGTGGAATTAGTGGAAGTACTATCGAGAACAACGCAAAAGACGGGGTTTATTTTACCGATTCAAGCAACAACACCATAAAAGAAAGTCATATTCTGGATAATATTGGTAATGGTATTCTTTCAGACGGTACAAGCAGTGACAACCGCATCATCAACAACAGCGTCATCAATAATAGCAAAGGCATTTTTTTAACGTATAGTAAATTATAAACACATTTCGATATAGATCTCGGTAATTTTCGTAGTTTCAATTAAATCTTTTGACAGGATTTACAGGATATGTAGAATTGGATCGTATCCTGTTGATTGCAGCCGCCTGAAATTTCCATTTTGTTGAGAATTTCATAAAGAATTCACACTCCATATATTAAAATATTATTTTATATTGTTTTCGTTATTTTATATATCTTTTGGATTTATATTTTCAACATTTGTATAATGTCTGAGTACGAAATCATTATATATCGAAACAAGAGTATATCATATGAAGATTGAAAGTAATATCTATTCAAATTATATAAATTAATATAGTATAAATATTTTAATAAGTTAAGGCCATGAAAGATAAAACTTACATTACAATAATTGCACTATCAGGTATTCTACTTATTGTAGGTGTTGTCTACTTGGCAGTAACTACAGATATTTTCGCCCCACAAAATGATATTGATGTAGAAGAAATTATTATACCGGAATTCGAACCAATTCCGGAACAAACAATAGACTGTGAAATATGTCATACTTATCCGGAAAAAGAAAAGAAACATATAGAGGGCGGCATCTATTGTGAACCGTGTCATGGAACAGATCTCCACGACCTGCACATCAAAGAAACTACAGCTAATATCTCATGTGTTGTCTGTCATGGTCTTGAACCGATCATCCCGGAAAAAGTATCAGGGCATGATAAGATTTGCGATGCATGTCACGACTACCCTGACGCGATCCAGCCAAGCTATGGAAATATTATAACAATACATATGACCAGAGGATACTCCTGCACTATATGCCATATACAGGATATTCAGAGTATCCATATCAATTCCATGAACAGCAGTTGAGACAGCATCTATTGATAAATTATTAGTAAGAAAATAGAAAACCCTAAAATATAGTGGATTGAATGATTCACTTAATATACGAATTTACAAAAGGTTTAATTATGACTTCGGAACTCACATCTGAACAGGGGTGTATGACACTGGTTGCAGGATTGCTTGATACACTCAGGGAAGTAAATGGCGATGAAGTTACAGGTGATTTAATTTATGTGAATTTTTTTCGAAAAGGGGAAAATTTAGGGGAAAAAATAGGAACAGGCAAAGATCCACAAACTGCTCTGAAACAATTCATTGAATACATCAAGTTTTGTTTTGATATAGAAATTATAAGTGAAAACTCAAAAGAAAAAGAATATACAGCAGATCTACGGTTTAAAAACTGTTTAATAAAAGATATATGCAGTAACCAAGGATTATCCGTAAAAAATCCTCTTTGTAGAAGTACTCAAGGTTTAATAGAAGGAGCACTTTCCTTTATGACTGGCAAGCAAATAGATTTGGACATATCTATTATAGAACAGGATATTTGTCAGGGTACTATAAAATTCAAGAAAAAACGTGATATTTTTCATTTCATATAACTTTCATTGTTTAGATCACATAAAAAAATACTATCTTTTTTATCCGGAAATTTCTAATTATGGGGCTGTCTGTGGAGATAGCGAGGGGGCCGGGGGATTCATGCCCGGTTTATGATGATGTTTTCCAGCAGCCCGTAAATGTCACCTTTACTTTTTTCCCCTGCATTCATTTAAAAATTTACAACCGTTAAATTTTTACTTTATCGATTACATTATGAACTCACGTCATCCTAGACCAATTCAATATTTTATTTAGAAGGAAAACCAACATGCCATTTGAGATAATTGAAAAAAGCCAGATAGTTCCAACAATACACAATATGATCATTTCTGCACCCAGGATAGCTAGAAAAGCCCGGGCAGGCCAGTTCATCATTCTGAGGATAGATGATGCAGGAGAGCGAATTCCCCTGACCATTGCTGATTTTGACCGCGAGAAGGGCACAATAACCACAATCTTCCAGGAGATAGGAAAGACCACAGCCCAGTTATCTGAAATGAACGCCGGAGAATGCCTGCTCGATTTCGTGGGCCCCCTTGGCAAGCCTTCAGAGATAGAGCAGGTAGGTACAGTAGTATGTGTGGGTGGCGGCGTGGGTGTTGCCCCTGTATATCCTATTGCCCGAGCCCACAAGGAAGCCGGCAACAAAGTAATATCCATTATAGGTTCACGCAGTGCAGACCTGCTGCTGTGGGAGGAAAAGATGCGGGATGTAAGTGATGAACTGTTTATTACAACCGATGACGGTACCAAAGGGCACCACGGTTTTGTTACAGATGTGCTAAAAGAACTGCTCGAAGGAAGTGAATCCATTTCACTTGTGGTTGCCATCGGACCCCCTATAATGATGCGCACCGTGGCCGGGGTAACCCATCCTTTCGGTGTGAAAACCGTAGTAAGTCTAAATAGTATCATGGTAGACGGCACTGGCATGTGCGGTTCATGCAGAGTACTGGTTGGCGGCGAGACCAGGTTCGCATGCGTAGACGGGCCGGAATTCGATGCACATAAGGTCGATTTTACTTTGCTCATGAACAGGTTGCAGATGTACAAGGATGAGGAGCAGCTTGCTATGGAACACTACAAAAAATGTGACCGGGAGGGATGCCAGTGTTAGAACGACAGGACATGCCAAGACAGGACCCTGAAAAGAGGCGTTCTAACTTTGATGAAGTAGCACTGGGATATTCCCATGAACAGGCTGTAAATGAGGCAAAGAGGTGTATCCAGTGCAAGAAACCTTTGTGTGTGGCCGGGTGCCCGGTAGAGATCGACATCCCTGCTTTTATTAGGTGTATAGCAGATGAAGACATGGAAGGTGCCATTAATGAGCTGAAGTCCATGAATGCACTTCCAGCCATCTGCGGTCGTGTATGCCCCCAAGAGACCCAGTGTGAGGAGGTCTGCGTGCTGGCAAAGAAGGGTGAACCCGTTGCCATCGGCAGACTGGAGCGTTATGCTGCTGACTGGGAACTGGAGAACAAGCTGGGGGAACCGGAAAAACCCGAATCGACAGGTAAGAAGGTGGCCGTAGTGGGTTCAGGTCCGGCAGGGCTGACCGCTGCAGCCGAACTGGCAAAGATGGGGCACAGTGTGAACCTGATGGAGGCCCTGCATAAGGCAGGAGGCGTATTGGTCTATGGCATACCAGAGTTCAGGCTGCCCAAATCCATTGTACAGAAGGAAGTCGAATACATAGAAAGACTGGGTGTTGATATCCAGCTCAATAGTGTGATCGGTATGGTAGAGACCGTGGATGAACTACTGGATGAGTATGATGCCGTATTCCTCGGCACCGGTGCCGGGTTGCCCAGCTTCATGAACATCGACGGTGAGAATCTCAGTGGTGTTTATTCTGCAAATGAATTCCTGACAAGGGTTAACCTGATGAAGGCATACCAGTTCCCTGATTATGATACTCCTGTCAAAAAGGGCCATAAGGTAGTGGTCGTGGGTGGAGGGAATGTTGCAATGGACGCTGCCAGGTGTGCGGTTCGCCTGGGTGCCGAAGAAGTGACTGTAGTGTATCGTCGCGGAGATGATGAGATGCCGGCCAGGCGTGAGGAGATTGAGAATGCAAAAGAGGAAGGCGTTATTTTCAGGCTCCTGTCAAACCCCACACGGATACTTGGTGATGAGAAGAACTGGGTAAGGCAGATGGAATGCCTGAATATGGAGCTATGCGAGCCCGATGAATCAGGACGTTGCAGACCTGTACCTGTTGAAGGTTCTGAACATATCCTTGATGTGGATATAGTGATAATAGCAGTAGGGACATCTCCAAATCCGCTTATCCCGATGACTACTTCAAGCCTTGAGACCTCGAAATGGGGTACAATAATAGCCGATGATAACGGTGCCACTTCTAAAACCGGGGTATTTGCGGGTGGAGATGTGGTAACAGGGGCTGCTACAGTCATAAGTGCCATGGGTGCAGGTAAGATTGCTGCTAAGGCTATTGACAAATATCTTAATTCGAATAATTTATAATGTGGTATGGGCAGAAGTAATTTTTTTAGATTCTAATGTAAAATCCGAAAACTATATATATTAAATCTGAATAGATAGGAGCTTGTGAGCGGGAACAACGTTTTTCTAACTAACCCCCACTCCCCAACCCGCTCACACAAAATTTCTCTTATTTTACTTTTCATGATAAACCTAATTTGCAATTAACAATAAATTACAACTAATGACAAAGAAAGTGGCTATTATTGGTGCAGGTGCCGTGGGGATGACTGTAGCCACCTATTTGAAACGGCATACGGATTATGATGTTTTGGTATTTTCATCGGACACTCACACTGCGTACAGCCAGTGCGGGATGCCCTTCGTACTGGAAGGTATTATATCTGATTTCCCTGACCTGATAGTAAGGCCGCCAGATACCTTTATTGAAATGGGTATAGACCTGCATCTTAACACAGAGGTCAGGAACATAGATGTCGTAAGCCAGAAAGTGATATCAGATTCTGGTGTTTTTGAATATGATCATCTGGTGATCGCTACTGGTAGTACACCTGTTATCCCGCCCATCCCTGGAATTCACTTAAACGGCGTGTTCACCCTGCATACGCTATCGGATGGCATGGACATCAAGTCTACTATTAATGATAACAGCAGGGTGGTGGTTATTGGTGCGGATGGGATAGGAATCGAAGTTGCAGTATCCCTTGCCAGGAGAGGGATTAATACCACATTGATCGGAACCCTGGCTCAGGTGCTTCCACTGACCCTTGATCCTGACATGGCATCATTTATAGAGCAGCATCTTATTTCGATGGGTATCAGGGTAATGACAAATACTAGTGTGGATTCTGTGAATGGAAAACAAAGGGTGGAATCAATCAGTTATGTGGGTAAAACACTGCCGATTGATGTTGTTATAGTGACTTCAGGACTAAAGCCCTTGACATCGGTTGCCAGGAAGGCTGGCTATGATATAGGTCCCACAGGCGGCATTGTGACCGATGAGCGACTGAAGGTGAGCATGAATGGAGAATTCCAGGATAATGTTTATTCAGGTGGTGAGTGCGCCCAGGTGTTTGATCTGATCACGGGTTCGCCTATCATCTGCAGGCAGGGTTCGGCTGCCCGGAGGATGGCACGGGTTATTGGCGAGAACCTTGCTGGTAAGGATGCTGTCTATCCACCTACATTAAGCCCAGGTGTGGTGGTGGCGGGGCATCTGGTGGCAGGTTCGGTGGGTATTACCTCGCATACGGCAAAAGTCCACGACATTAACATAATCAGCGGTAGTTCAAAGGGATATTCCAGGGCCGGTTATTATCCGGGTGCTATGCCCCTGTTCGTTAAACTGTTGTTCTCAAAAAAGCAGCTTGTAGGCGCACAGGTGGTGTCGGGCGAGGGTGTTAAGGAGAGGATAGATGCTCTCAGCCTTGCCATACGTATGGGTGCCGAAGTCGACGACCTGCTGGATTGGGAGACCTCATACTCGCCGCCGGTTGCCATGGTTATCGACCCGGTAACGTTTGCGGCCGATGATGCAAAAAATAAGATGGAAGGTATAGCTTGATCCAGATCGACGGCTCCTACGGCGAAGGCGGCGGCCAGATCATACGTACGGCTGTTGCACTGTCTGCTGTTACAGGAAATGATGTAACGATCAGCAATATCCGCAGCAACAGACCGAAACCCGGACTGAAGGCTCAGCACATGAGTGCTATCAGGACGGCCGCTGACATGACCGGTGCCAGGGTATCGGGACTGAAGCGTGGTTCTACTGAACTTACATTTAGCCCTGGTGACATCTCGGGCGGTCATTACAACATAGATATCGGCACGGCAGGCAGTATTACACTACTTCTCCAGTGCCTGATGCCTGTTGCTTCGGCAGCACAGGAACCAGTATCACTGGATATCACAGGCGGCACTGATGTGGCATGGTCACCACCTATTGACTATATGGCCCATGTGCTGATGCCAGTACTTGAAACTATGGGATTAAAGTGTAATATCAGGCTTCAACGCCGGGGTTACTATCCCAGGGGCGGCGGAAGGGTCGCTACTATTATTCACCCGTCAGCATTGCGGTCTGTGGACCTGGATAAAGAGAAAGAGACGGATACGAAGAAGGAGGAGGAGATAGAGAAGGATACGGAGATAGAGAAGGAGTGGGAGAGGAGGAAGGAGAAAGAACTCTGTACAGTTGCAGGCATATCGCATAGTTCAAACCTGCCGCCCCACGTTATGCAGCGGCAGGCAGATGCAGCGGCAGAAGCACTGGAAAAGGCAGGTTATAGTTCATCTATTGATACATGGGTATCCAATTCCCCATCTACCGGCAGCGGGATAACCCTGTGGTGCGGGTATACCGGCGGCAGTGCCCTGGGTAAGCGGGGGCTGCCTGCCGAGAAGGTGGGCAAGGCTGCTGCCGGGGAGATAATTACAGAACAGGGCTCGGGGGCTGCGGTGGACGTGCACCTTGCCGACCAGTTGATTCCGTACATGGGGCTTGCCCGGGGCGGGAGTTTCACGGTGCGGGAGGTGTCCGGGCATACACGGACGAATATATGGGTGGTAGAGCAGTTTTTGGGTGTGGAGTTCAGGATAGAAGAAAAAAAGGATGTTTTTAAAATATCATTATGATTCCGGCTCGGTGATTTCCAGGTACTCGGGTGGTATATCCTCGGACAGCACGATAAACTTGTTCACCACCATCATTTCCACACCACCTTCCATAGCAGCAAAGGCATCTACCCTGAAGATAACAGGATTCTCAGTATGTACACTGGCAGCCTCCACGGCCTTCTCATAAGTGGAACTAAGGTGCACATATCTCTGGCGTACAGGCCTGATCCCCATCTCCTGTATCATATCTGCTTCTTCCTGGCTGGCACCGTAATATACAAACTCCAGGTCGTTCTCAGGAAAATCCAGGTCAATGATAACCGAGTGTCCGTATCTGGCCCTGATATTTTTGCCTGATAGCTGGTACCTCTCCTTCTTATCAGATTCTACAATTGCTATCAACCTGTTATGGGATGCCCAGGGATATCTTGTCATCATAACATCCACCAGCACATCAATATCCACCCAACCATGCTGGTTCATGGCCAGCCCAAGGTCATCCGGAAAATGCCGCAATGCTCCGGAAAGGAACCGACCCATTCGTTCAGTGCGATCATCATCCAGCACATAACTGCCAGCTTCGCCGCATTGACATACTTCTCCTCTGAAAAAACCATGTTTCGGACACTTTCGTATCATACAACAAACAATATTATTAATACATCTTATAAACCTTATTAATCGTTTGAAAAAACAATGTATTTTAAAACATTGCAACAAATATAACATTGTAATAAATGCATGAACTTGTGGATGTGAGATTCCCCTGACTATCAAAAAAGGGGTATCATATCGACCGAACGTGAACTATCGGGAGAAATACAACTGACGTTAAAAGCAATATTCGAACCGGAATCTATAGCCGTTATCGGGGCATCGGCAACACTAGGTAAATGGGGTTATACCATACTGAAGAACATGCTGGGCAATGGGTTTCCCGGCCATGTATATCCTGTGAATCCGAAGGCAACGGACATCCTTGAGCAGAAATGTTATCCTTCTGTGCTTGATATACCGGGTCCTGTTGACCTGGCAGTTATCGTTGTACCCATATCCTATGCACTTGCAGTAACAGAAGAATGCGGCAAGAAAGGAGTTAAAGGCATTATTATGGTCACCGCAGGGTTCAGCGAAGTGGGTGGTGAGGGGAAGCAGCTTGAAGAACAGTTGATGGGGATTGTTGACCGATACGGTATGAGGCTGATCGGCCCGAACACACTGGGAGTGGTCAATGCCCATGCAGGCATGAATGCCAGCATTATCTCCAAACTACCTGCAAAGGGTGGGATATCCTTTATCACCCAGAGCGGTACACTGGGACTGGCCCTGGCTGACTGGACAATGGAGATGGGGATCGGCCTGAATATCGTTGTAAGCACTGGCAACAAGGCCAATGTTGATGATGTGGACTTACTGGAATATCTTGCTGATGATAAACAGACAGATGTGATCGCAATGTACATTGAGGGTATCAATCACGGCCGGGAGTTTATGGAACTGGCCAAGGGCATATCCAAACCCATTCTTGCGGTAAAGGCCGGCCGGACCCGGATCGGTTCAAAGGCCGTATTCTCACATACAGGTAGTCTGGCAGGTTCGGATGATGTTTACAGTGCCGCTTTCAAACAGGCAGGTATTATCAGGATCGAGAATATTGATGACCTTTTTGATTCTGCACTGGCCCTTTCGGTCCAGCCCGCACCCGCAGGCAACAGGGTGGGAATAATTTCCAACGGCGGCGGTGCCAGTATCATAGCATCTGACACATGTGAACGCCTGGGTCTGGCAATACCGGGCCTTGAGCAGGGAACAAGAGCCAGTATCAAGGAACTGGTCCCGAAGTTCGCATCATACAGCAATCCGGTAGATACGGCCGGACTGGCATCCTATGAGACCTATAACGGTATCGTCAAACATATGTTGCGTGACCCAAATATCGATGCGTTGATCGTGATCTATGTGCATACCGTGATGTGGGATTCACGCATTCCGGCAAATGCTATTGTAGATATTCACCGAGGTAGATGTCTTAAACCGGTAATAACATGCTGGCTTGGAGGTGCGGGCACAGAAGCAGGGATAGATATTTTAAAAACTGGCGGTCTTCCCAATTACCCTGTACCTGAAAGGGCTGTTAAGGCCCTGGCATCCCTGGTCAAGCATCATGGGTTTATAGAGAAGGTGAAGGAATGAACGGGAATGAGGAACGGCTCTGGAAATTGTTAGGGGAATGGAATATTCCCGTACTCCCAACGACTGCAGTATCTTCAGCCGGGGCTGCCGTGGAAGCGGCCAAAACCCTGGGTCATCCTGTTGTAATGAAACTCGTCTCATGTGATATCACCCATAAAAGCGATGTGGGCGGCGTTATACTTGACCTGGGTTCGGATAAGGAGGTAAAGGATGCATATCATAGGATGATGAAGTCTGTGAAACAGCACCTGCCGGAAGCCAGGATCGAAGGAGTAGTATTGCAGAAGATGGCCGAACCCGGACTTGAAGTGATCATCGGTGCTAAACTGGACCCTCAATTTGGTCATGTGATCATGTTCGGCCTGGGTGGAATATTTGTGGAGATATGCAGGGATGTTTCCTTCAGGGTTACACCAGTGGACAGGGAGATGGCACGTGAGATGGTATTGGAGATTAAGGGCAGTCCTATCATTGAAGGTGCGAGAGGCAGGGAACCTGCTGATCTGGAAGCCATTATTGCTGTGATCACCGCATTATCATCTATGCTTGAGAAGAATCCTGATATCACTGAGATTGACATTAACCCGTTGATCGTGTATTCCCGGGGCTCGGTAGCAGTGGATGCCAGGATGCTTACAAAATGAGTAAATATTGGTTTTTCAACGTGTTGGAAAGTATATATTCTCCTGTAGGCTTAGAAAATGCGAACAAAATGAGCATTTTCTTGACAGGGTTCATCAGTAAAATATATGTAGAATAGCTGAAAGGTATTAATATCCATATTGATTTCATGAGACCGTTACAATTCGTGTTGGTGAATTTAATTAAACCACAGATGAACACAGATTTTCAGGAAGCTTATCCGCGTTTATCGGCGTTCATCTGCGGTTAGTTTGATAATACCAACATGTAATGTAACGGTTTCGATTTCATTGAGGTGGCGAAATGGAAAATGACGATGTAGTATATGTCGGTAACAAACCAGTGATGAACTATGTACTTGCAGTGGTAACCCAGTTCAATGGTGGTACCAATGAAGTAACTATCAAAGCACGCGGCAGGGCCATTTCAAGAGCTGTTGATGTTGCGGAAGTGGTGAGGAACAGGTTCCTTGATAATGTGGAAGTGAAGGATATTCTCATATCCACAGAGAAGGTAACATCGGACCGCGGTGAAACCAACGTATCAGCAATGGAAATAACAATAGGGAAGTAGTATTATTTTATATTTTATTCGCTCAGAGCATCAGGTTCCATGAGAATAGAGATACTATCCGGCACCTTGGATTATGACGGCTCCCAGATAGAGCCGCTATGGGCATATTCAAAAGGTATTCCCGGGGACAGCATTGTATTGTTCAGGGGGGCTATGGACATTCCGGATTCAAATATCAAGGATCTGGAAGACCTGCAAAATAATCTAGCCATCAAGGGCGGGGATATGCTGCACTTCATAGTTGAGCGGTTCGATTCACCGGGCAGCATAAGGCTTGCATATTATATGCAGCGCTTGCTGGTTGTCTGTGCTAAAGATGTCTTATTTCACCACGGCATAGAATCGATACGCAACGGTGATGATATTTTTATTGGTACGGGTAAATTGACTGTTAGCATAGCATCTGCGGGGATTTCCTCTGAGAAAATACATTTTGGCATTAATATTTCATGTAATGGCACGCCTACTGATGTGGAAGTTGCCTGTCTGACCTACCTGGGCATCACTGATTTTATAGGCATGGGGAAGGAGATTGCCACTGCTTTTGCAGCCGAAGTAGATGATATCGAGTCTGACATTGTGAAAACAAAGGGCCTTTGACCTGGTCAGGCATCAAGTTAATCCAACTGAAGAGAGGATTTCCTTGTTGGGATTATAAGTTTAACCTGTTATTCTCGATAATGAAACATGGGACCACTAAAATCCCATGAACATTTCATAACATTTTTATATATAGAATTTAACTCTCAATATCGAAAAGACATATAGGTGATGATATGGAGGAGATTATTGATAATTTTATACCTGTAGCTATTTTCATTCTATTTGGTTTAGTAATACCCTTGGCAATAATGTTTATTGTAAAGCAGATATCGCCGAGGAGCAAGACGCTAGCTAAGTTCACAACCTATGAAAGTGGTTCTGTGCCCACCGGTAGTGCGAACATGATGTTCAATGTCGAATATTACGCATATGCAATACTTTTTGTATTGTTTGATGTTGAATTGTTGTTCCTTTACCCATGGGTTACTGTTTATGTGAATGATGCTGTGATTACATCTACACCAGGTTTTACTACAGGATTTAGCATTTTAGCGATGGTATTGTTTATGATTGTTGTACTATTGGGACTTATATATGAATGGAAGAAGGGGGTCTTGGAATGGGTGAGATAAAGACAGAGCTTCCACCGAATGTGGTGGTCACTACTAACAGTGCAATAAATGAGTTCATTAAAAATTCACCGCTCCAGAAAATTGTAAACTGGGGTAGAAAGAACTCGTTATGGTTCATGACCCATCCGATGGGTTGCTGCGGAATTGAACAAATATGTGTAGGTGTAGCCCATTATGATACTGATAGGTTTGGTATCATCCCGAGGTGTTCCCCGAGACAGGCTGATGTAATGATGATCAGTGGTTATGTTAGCAAGAAATATCTACCTGCTCTAAAAAGGGTATGGGACCAGATGTTAGAACCTAGGTGGATATTGATGATGGGTGAGTGTGCAATCTCCGGTGGTCCCTGGTGGGAATCATATAGTACAGTCACGCATCTTGATGAAATATTCCCTGTGGATATTTATATTCCCGGTTGTCCGCCAAGACCCGAAGCCCTTTTGCAGGGTTTCATTGAACTTCAGAAAAAGATCGTGGCTGAGAAAGACAGGACTGTAATACCAAATCCTGCAGATGGTGGTGTGTAAAAGATGGGAGATGAAAAAATGGATAAAACCATCATGATAGAACTGTCAAATACGTTCAAGGATGCAGTTTCTGATGTGGATGTTCCCTCACCTAACAGGGCGGTAGCAAGAATAGATCCAGGTAAAGTAAAAGAGATCATGCAGTTTTTACTTGACAACGGTTTCGACCATCTTTCCTGTGTATCAGGTGTGGATTATCCTCCTGATAAAATGGAGGTGGTATATCATGTCACATCATATTCGGCACCGTTGGTCATAACATTAAAAGCTTCCTTACCACGAGATGATCCGAATATTGACTCACTCTGTGGTATCTACTGGAATGCAAACTGGTATGAAAGGGAAACATATGAACTTTATGGGATCAAATTTAATGATTGTCCGTATATGAAGGTCCTATTGCTGATAGAAGAAATGGAAGGAGAATGGCCACTGCGTAAAGATTACGCCGGGTATCCCGATTTAACATAGGTGATGAATAATGACGCATGAAGCAACTCAAATCACTTCCCCAACCAAACCATCTGAGATACTCCTGCATCTCGGACCACAGCATCCGTTGCAGCCTGGTCCTTTTTTGCTTGATCTGAAGATAGAGGGTGAAACAATAAGGGAAGCCGAACTCAAGATCGGTTACATTCATAAAGGTATGGAAAAGGTGTTTGAAGACAGGACATATCTCCAGATCCTCCCGTTGACTGACAGGATATGTTATCTTGCCTCCAATTCCAACAACGATGTTTATTGCCGTGGTGTTGAGGAACTGTTGGGCATAGAACCTACAGATCGTGCCAAGTATCTCAGGGTATTAACTAATGAGCTTTGCAGATTACAAAGCCATCTGTTAGGAATAGGTGAATATGCTACAGATGTGGGCTTTTTGACTATGTTCATTTATATGGTCAGGGAGCGAGAAGGGGTAGTGTCCCTGCTAGAAGCTATTACAGGCTCAAGACTGAACCACAATTATGCAAGGTTTGGCGGTGTAGCGAACGACCTGCCGCCAGGCTATAAGGAGATGGCATTAAAAACCCTGGGCGAGCTAAAGAAACAGGTCAAATCACATGATAATATGTTGTCCAGTGATTCGATCTACCTCAGAAGGACTAAAGGTGTAGGAGTATTAACTGCCAAAGAAGCGGGAGAACTTGGAGTGGCAGGACCGCCACTCAGGGCCGCAGGCGTGGAGTATGACCTAAGGCGGATGGAACCTTACCTGGTATATGATGATCTTGATTTTAAGGTAATCACCCAGAATGATGGTGATGTATTTTCACGGGTCAAAGTACGACTGCTGGAGATTCTTGAGAGTATTTATATTATTGAGCAGTGTCTGGACCAGATGCCTTCAGGTCCGTATAAGCAGGATGTAACACCATATATCACGCGGCCCAAAGCCGGAGAGGTGTATGCCCGTATTGAAGATCCGAGGGGAGAGATGGCGATGTACATAATTTCTGACGGTTCCGATAAACCATATCGTTTCAGGATCAGGGGTCCTGCTTTTGCTACGGCACAGGCACTTCCGCCATTATTGGTGGGAGGATACGTAGCTGATGTGGCAGCCATAGCAGCGAGTATGGATTCTTGTACCAGTGAGGTCGATAGGTAGGAGGTGTAATTTATGGGAATATTTGAAATTATTATGGATACTCTTGTTTTTATTTTTGCAACCAATCCATTTTCGCCCTGGATTAGGGGCGTTCTTGGCGGGCTGGTGATTGGAGCCGTATTCGGTGGAGCTCTTGTAATGGTATATCTCGAGCGCAAGTTCCTGGGAGATATGCAATCCAGGATCGGTCCTAATCGGGTAGGCGGTCGATTTGGTGTATTGCAGTTGATAGCAGATGCTATCAAACTATTCACTAAAGAAGATATTATTCCTGTCAAGGCTGATAAATGGTTATTTATAGGTGCACCGATTGTTGCACTTACATCAGGATTTTTGATGGTGGCGGTAATTCCCTTTGATTATCTTTATATCAATGGGAACTATTATGCAGTAGCAGTATCACGAATGGATATCAGTATCCTGTATCTTGAAGCAGTATCCGGATTGGCTATCTTTGCTACATTTATGGCTGGATGGGGTTCAAGCAGTAAATATGCAGTGCTTGCCGCGTTCAGGAACGTAGCAAAGATGATCGGTTACGAAGTTCCACTTGGTATTACTATTATTAGTGTGGCAGTAATGGCACATTCACTGGATATCGTAGAAATAGTGGAAGCCCAATCCAATTTGATCTATGAAGGTTCTAATTTATGGTACATTATTGCACAGCCGTTAGGTTTTATAGTATTCTTCATAGCCTTGTTGGCTGATGTGGGACGAATACCCTTTGACCAGACTGAAGCAGAAGAAGAACTCGTCGCAGGATGGGCTACGGAATACAGTGGAATGAGATGGGGGCTGGCATTCTTTGCTGAATATCTCCATGCAGTTGTGGGTTCTTTTATTGTTACCCTGTTATTCCTGGGTGGATGGAATGGTCTCCCGATTGTCGGCAATCTATTTATTCCAGGAATCTTCTGGGTGATTGGCAAGACAATAATGGTGATGATGCTTTTTATATGGATCAGAGCTGCCCTACCGAGATACAGGATCGATCAGGTCATCGATATAGGCTGGAAGGTATTAATTCCACTTGCATTGCTGAACCTTGTATGGGCAACTATCATAGGATTAACGTTGGCATAGGAGGGGAAAAAGATGGTATTGAAAAATTTACAAATAACTCTTCGCACTGTATATACAAAATCTGTAACGAGACTTTATCCGGAAGAAATAATGGATCTGCCGGATGCATTCAGGGGGCAGCAACATCTGGATATGGATAAATGTGTAGGATGCGGTATATGTTCCCAGATGTGTCCAAATAATGTTATCGAGATTGTAAAAAGTGGAAAATGGTATCCACAATTTGATAACGGGCATTGTATGTTCTGCGGATTATGTGTTGATTTTTGTCCGAATGGTGCACTGTCTATGACAAAACATTTTGAGATGGCTTGTTGGACCAAGGAAGAAACAATCTACAGCCCTGACCAGCTTGCGGCTCCGAATAAAGCCGAACTTGAAGGCAGGACAGGGGGGTATACGAAATGATAGACCTGCAGATCATACCATTTGCGATCATATCAATAATCATGATAGGTTCATCCATCATGGTGGTAAAATCAAAGGAAGTAGTACACAGCGCTTTTCATTGTGTTATAGCTATGATTGGTGCTGCCGGATTATATGTACTGCTTAATGCGCAGTTCATAGCTGTAGTGCAGCTACTGGTATATGTAGGAGCTATTGGTGTGATGATACTCTTTGCAGTAATGCTTACTGCGAGAAATCAGGAGGTGGAGTGAATATGGAACAATTATCAGGTACAGGTAGAGTAATTAGCATGTTGACTGCACTTTTATTGTTGGCGGCATTATTGCTTGCTATAGTTAGTGTTGCCGGATTAGGGCCTTTTGTGCCAAGCACTCTGCCAGAAAGTGTACCTATTGATTATACAGTCTGGGAGGACGGGTCAACGGACGCAAGTGGGATTGAACATGTGGGTGGACTGTTGTTCACTAAATATGTAATTCCCTTTGAGGTCCTTGCACTGGTCCTGTTAGCGGCACTGTTAGGGAGTCTTTACATGGCCAAGAAGGAGGAAGAGTAATGTTACCGGTCAGTTATTATCTAATTGTTGCAGCCATTGTGTTCTGCATTGGTGCTTATGGTGTGATGACATTAAGGTCAGGAATCATGATCATGATGTGTATTGAGTTGATGCTCAATGCAGCTAACATCAACCTGATAGCCTTTGCATCACATTTCAGCCAGGTGAACGGTCATGTTTTTGTGCTGTTCAGTATTGCTTTGGCAGCGGCTGAAGCAGCTATCGGGTTTGCAATATTAATGAGTATATTCAGGTCTAAGAACAATGTCAATATTGACAACATCAACATCCTGAGGTGGTAAGATATGGCTGTTGATAATATAGTATTTTTAATACCGGCACTTCCGGTGTTAGCATTCGTACTTACCCTTGCCTTTGGCAAGAAACTCCCCTCAGGCGGAGGATACATACCGATACTGGCAATCGCCATATCCTGTATTATATCTATATTGGCATTTTTACAGATACATAGTACAGACATACCCATACCCATTGAGGTATCTGCTCATTGGTTTTCAGTATTGAATGTTGGTATTTTTATCGATCCTCTGGCAAGTGTAATGTTGTTGATGGTCAGTTTTGTGAGTTTGCTCATTCACATCTATGCTATAGGTTATATGGCACATGATCCAGGCAAACCCAGATATTTCGCAGAGACCGCATTGTTCACTGCTGCAATGCTGGGTGTGGTGCTGGCAGATAACATCCTTCAGTTCTTTATTTCCTGGGAACTGGTAGGTCTGTGTTCATATCTGCTGATTGGTTTCTGGTTCAGGAAACCTACAGCAGCTGCTGCCGGTAAGAAGGCATTCCTCACAACCCGTGTGGGTGATGTGCTGTTCTTAGCTGGTATAGTAATATTATATTCCAGTATGAGAGATGTTTTTTTGGAACGCTTTCCAGCTGGTATACCCGACGGGACCTATTTGCTTCAATTTAGTACAATCTTCGAAAATATATCTCATATAGATCCTACTCACCTTACTATCATTACACTGCTCTTCTTTGGCGGTGCGGTAGGTAAGAGCGGGCAGTTCCCGCTGCATGTATGGTTACCTGATGCAATGGAAGGTCCCACTACGGTGTCGGCCTTGATCCATGCAGCTACAATGGTAACGGCTGGTGTATATTTGGTTGCCAGGACGTTCCCGATGTTTATTGCATCTCCTGCGGTTGAATTAGCCGGAATTACAATTCCTGCGACACTTACTGTTGTAGCTTATATAGGAGGTTTTACAGCACTGTTCGCATCTACTATGGGACTGGTAATGAACGATCTCAAACGTGTACTTGCCTTTTCTACGATCAGCCAGCTTGGATATATGATGCTGGCACTTGGAATGGGATCAGTAATAGGTGCTGCAGCAGTAGGTTTTGCCATGTTCCACCTGATCAATCATGCATTCTTCAAAGCATGTCTGTTCTTGTGTGCAGGTAGTGTCATTCATTCGACAGGTACAAATGATCTGCGTGAAATGGGGGGTCTGATGAGTAAGATGAAGATCACAGGGATCACCATGTTATTTGCTTCCCTGGCACTTGCCGGTATTGGCATACCATTTATTAATAAAATAGTGGGTTTTCCTGTAGGTACCAGTGGTTTTGTCAGTAAGGATGCAATCATTCTGGATGCTACATATGTATTTTCTCATATGACACATGACTGGATTCCATTTGCCTTTGGTATATTAGCGGCATTATTAACAGCAATATATACATTCAGGCTATGGTTTATGGCATTCACAGGGAAACCGCGCCAGGAAAGACATCCTCATGAGTCGCCAGCAACTATGACAGGAGTTTTATCAATTCTTGCAATATTTGCATTGGTATTCGGAATGCTTACTTTCCATCCGTTTTTGGATTTTGTTGGTCATACTTATGATTCTCATGAGATTGAACATCTTGCTGGATTAGGTGGTAATCCCATATTAGAGCATCCTGATCATGAAATTCATCATATTGTTGACACTGCTTCACCTATAATAATCTTATTACCGGTTATCGTTGGTGTGGGTGGACTACTGTTAGCATGGATAATCTATAACAGGCGGTGGATAAGTGTGGCATCGATCGGGAATATGCGAAATCCTATATTCAAGATTCTTGCCAAGCGGTACTACCAGCATGAAATATTCATTGAACTGATATCCATGAAGTTCACTTATGGAGTACTTGCCCTAACCGGTGAGTTCAGTGACCGCAAGATAGTCGATGGTATCATTGACGGCATCAGTTCATTTATCATAGGAGGAGCAGAAGTCTTGAAAAAGATTCAAACAGGCGTGGTGCAGAATTATGCCACAGCAACGGTTTTAGGGGTGGGCCTGATAGCCCTTATCCTTTCATTCAAAGGGGTGATCTAAGTGATGGATTATGTACTTTCATTAATACTGTTCATCCCACTCATAGGTGCTGCCCTAACGCTGTTATTTACCAAGAGCCGTGAATCAGCCAGAATGGTTGCATTTGTCTCATCAGCAATATCATTCGTACTTACGATAATGATATATCTCCAGTTCGAATCAGGTTTAGCTTTCCTGGAATTCCAGTTCACAGATAAAATTCCATGGATGGACTATATGGGGATAAGTTATTATCTGGGTGTTGACGGAGTCAGCATGCCGCTGATACTCTTAAATGCGATACTATGCCCATTAACCATTGTTTATGCATGGGGGGAGAACAAACTGCCCAACCAGTTCTTTGCTTTGATACTTGTACTACAGGCTGGAGTGTTCGGGGTATTTATGGCCCTGGATTTCTTCCTGTTCTACATATTCTGGGAACTGACACTGATACCACTGTACTTCCTGATAAGTATCTGGGGCGGTCCTAACAAGGACTACGCAGCCATCAAATTCTTCATTTATACCCATGTTGCCAGTCTTGTAATGGTACTGGGGATATTTGCGCTGTATTTCAGTACCGGTGTTAATACCTTTGAAATACCTGTGTTGTTACAGGCATTTTCTGACATCGCAGATCCTGAAATGAGAGTTGGTATTTTCCTTGCCCTGTTCTTCGGGTTTTTAGTGAAGATGCCTACCGTACCTTTCCATACATGGCTTCCGGATGCACACGTGGAAGCACCCACCGCAGGCAGTGTACTGCTTGCCGGTGTGCTGCTTAAGATGGGCGGCTACGGGTTGTTCAGGGTATTGTTACCAATGATGGAGGGCCTGGGACCATATCGCGAAAATATAGTCACATTAATGGCGGTGCTGGCTGTGGTAAGTATATTATATGCCACGTTTTTGGCACTGGCCCAGAAAGATCTGAAAAAGATGGTCGCTTACAGCAGTGTGGCCCATATGGGTTATGTGATGCTTGGAGCTGCCGCATTCAACTACATGTCAGTTTCAGGAGCCATGTTCCAGCAATTCAGTCACGGACTGATCACTGCCGTGCTTTTCATGAGCGTAGGTGTGATACAGCACAGTGTCCATACCAGGATCATACCAGACCTGGGTGGATTGGCTGACCGGATGCCAAAACTGGCCTTCTTGATGATGTGTGGATTTATGGCATCTCTTGGACTTCCGGCTATGAGCGGTTTTATTGCCGAGTTTATGGTACTGACAGGAAGTTACCTGACTCTACCAGTATATGCACTGTTGGCAATGCTTGGTATTGTAGCTACGGCCGGGTATCACTTATGGGCATTGCAACGTGCCATGTTTGGCAGTTACAATGAGAAACTTGGTGAACCTCATGACCTGGCTAACTTCGAACTGATACCCATGGCGATACTGGTGTTGTTGATAATATTGTTTGGAGTATATCCGGGATCAGTGATGGAAATGTTTGAATATGCCAGTAAAATCATTCCAGGAGTGATGATATGAATTATATAGAACTAGCTTCCCAATTCGCTCCAGAACTGATATTGACCATCGGGGCTCTTGCCATTATGATGATCGGTCTGTTTCTGGCAAATTCACAGAAAAAGGTACTGGGATATCTTGCCACAATATTCCTTGCAGTGGCTGGCTTGGTCATTGTGTGCAGGGGAATATATGATATACAGATAGAAGGCATATTGGCAGATTCCCTGACCATCGACCCCATGAGCCAGTTCTTTAAACTGACCTTCTTAGTGGTATCCCTGATTGTGGTTATAGCATCGATAAAGGAGTATGATGGCCATCAGAATCAAGACGAGTATTATACTCTAATACTACTCGGGACCATCGGAATGATGGTAGTGGCCTCAGCAATAGATATTGTGACCATGTTCATCGGGTTTGAACTGGCCAGTTTATCTACTTATGCACTGGCAGGATTCAATAAGAAGGATTCAAATAGCCTGGAAGCGGCAGTCAAGTACTTCATCGTAGGTGCCCTGTCATCCACATTGCTGTTGTTCGGTCTTTCATACATATATGGCATGAGCGGTGGCCTAACAAACATAAGTGAACTGGCAGTTTTCTTTAACAGTAATCCCACGGTCCTCCAGAGTCCAATGGGTGTAGTAGCTTTGATGCTGATTGTGGCCGGATTTGGATTTAAGATGGCATTGGTACCGTTCCATATGTGGGCGCCGGATACATATCAAGGCGCACCCACCGTTATATCAGCATTACTGGCAGCCGGGTCAAAGAAGATGGCATTCGTTGCAGCTTTCAGGATATTACTGGTAGCAATGATAGCCATCAAGATCGATATAGCAATGGTGTTCATGATTCTTGCAATAATTACCATGACCCTTGGGAATGTGGTTGCCCTTAGCCAAAGGAGCTTAAAGCGAATGCTGGCTTATTCTTCAGTGGCACAGGCAGGATATATTTCCATGGTGTTTGTAGTCATGTCACCTGAGGCATTAACTGGAGGCATACTGTATGTTATGTCTCATGCTTTCATGAAGACGGGTGCTTTCATTGCAGTGGCAGCACTGGGATATATGTTGTTGAAGGAGAACAGTAATGCTAAGGACGTTGATCATCTGGATAACTTTGCCGGACTGGGTAAAAGGTCTCCATTTTTGGCATTCAGCATTATGATATTCCTGTTTGCCCTGGCTGGTATTCCACCAACAGCAGGTTTTGTCAGTAAGTTCATACTGTTCTATTCAGTGCTGAAAGGAGGATTTTTACTCCTGGTGATCTTTGCCATATTGAATAGTGCATTGTCCCTGTATTATTACGCCAGGGTTGTGAAATATATGTATGTACTTCCGCCTTCGTCTGATGAAAAATTGAAAGTACCTGGAGCATATGCACTGGCTATACTACTGGCAATTATAGGCGTGCTGGCAATAGGAATTGTTCCCGAACCATTCGTCAACTGGGCAGCAAATGCGGCTAATGTACTGGGACTATAATAGGAGGTGAAAAATATGGCAGATTGTGAACTATGCGGGGTAGGAAGACCTACTCTATGTCCTGTGAAACCCGATGTACCGAGATTTAGAAACGCCTACCCTACAGGGATGTGGATGGGCATTTGCGAGGAATGTACCAACGCCTCCCATGATGCCAATACTATCCGTGCAAAGGCAAAAGGTTCTAAATGTAACCTTTGTGGAAGAAAGGGTGAACAACTGTATGCCGTGGAAATGAGAGTTCCTGATTTCAGCGAGCCTTATTATAAGGAAAAAGTGGCGGAAATCTGTGAATCATGCTTGGAAGCCACCGAGAATGCATACAACAAACGGCAGGCAGAACTGGCATCCCATAAAGGCCACCATTAATTGAAAAGGGGTACTTTTTACCCCTGATCATTCTTTTTTTACCGTATTTCTTTATATTTTAATTTCACCTATCAGGTAAGTGATAGTAGAACCTGTTATTTTCACATAGTACCAGTTACCTAACGGTAAATCCTCTTTCACTACGATGTTATTGTAATAGATATCCCGTCCTATAGTGGAATAATCTTTACCCACCTCTGTTGTCAGAACATGTATAGTATCCCCTATCCTCTTTCTGAGAAGTTCCCTGTTAACAGTATGATGTACTTCCGTCAATCTACGTGAGCGTTCTTTTTTCTTCCATGATGGCAGGTCACGCAGCTTGGAAGAGGGTGTGTTCGGTCGTGGTGAATACCTGGTGATATTGACCTTCTGAGGACGAATTTCCTTTAGCAATTCCAGTGTATCAATAAAGTCCTGCTCGGTCTCTGTAGGATACCCTACAATAAAGTCTGTTGAGATTACCATACCAGGAAAATTATTCCTGAACGTATCTATGATATGCTTAAACTCTTTTGAAGTATGCTTGCGGTTCATGTGTTGCAGGACCCTATCTGACCCGGACTGAATAGGAATATGAAGGAACTTGAAAATATGTGAATTTTTAAAGGATTCAATTACATCGTCGATAATGTCAATAACCGTGAACGGGTTCATCATGCCAACCCTTATCATATAATCCCCTTCAGCAGTGGTTACGTCACGTAGCAGTTCAGGCAGTTTTATACTCATATCCATGCCGTAAGCCGATGTGTCCTGTGAAGTGAGCTGGATCTCCCTGGCACCCTGCTGTACAAGTAACCTTATCTCATCAACAATATCGGGAACCGGTCGGCTTACCAGTTTACCCCTGGCCTGCTTTACGATACAGTAAGAGCACTGTCCTATACACCCCTGCGAGATGCTGACAATACCTGTTACACCTTCCATTATTGGAACATCATAAAGGGCAGGGGCAGTAATACCATTACTACCTACAATATTACTACCTACAATATCGGTAATATTATCCAGTGAAGCAGGTGTTACTGACGGGTAGTTGATACCGTCCAGGATATCGGGCTGGGCTGCAGGTAAGCACCCTGCTACCACAATGTCCTTACCCAGATCAGATACTGAATTGATATATTTCAGGACTTTTTGCTGGGTGGTCTGCGTAACCGTGCATGTGTTAACTACCACCAGGTCAGCAGACTCCGGATTGTCGATAAAAACATGACCTTGCGAGGCAAGCAATTGCATGATCCTGTGACTATCGGCTTTGTTAGCCGTACAGCCAAAGGTCTTTATGTATATTTTCATCCTGGAAAAGGATTTAGGTTACAATCATATCAAGTCTATCCATCTCAATTGCATTGTGGATCTCCATTGCCAACCGTCTACCCGTGCTCATGGGGATGCGCCAGGTGGTATTGCCGTAGGGGTGCCCCACTGACATGTGGACATTTGTTCCGCCGCCCACTCTAGGAGCCACGTCATAGATGTAGAAGTTGAGGTCTTTATCCACGCAGGTCTGGAGACAGAAGGGACCTATTATACCTGGATCGTAGTATTTCTGGGTGGCTGATACGTACTTCTCTGCCAGTTCAAAAGCTTCTTCGAGTAGTGATTCCCTTAGTGTGGCTGAGTTGTGGCCGCAGACCGTGTACTCAGGTGTTACCTGCCCAGGATCAAGTGTCATCTGCTGGGGTGCGGGCAGCCTGACATGTCCGTCGAGGCTTGTCTCGAACCGCCAGTCGATACCCAGTAGCTCGACCGGGCTTAGGTCTTCCTCGATGGGTGAATAAAAGAAATCAAGATTAAAGACCGGGCCGATGATATAGCGTTCGATGCGGGCGTTGTCAAGAGCGGACTGGGTTATGACGTTCTGTGCCAGCAGTGATTCTGATTTTTCCAAGTATTCCTCATAGGTTGCGGCACTAAAGAAACCCCGTTCAAGTTTCTTGACAGCATGGGGTAGTTTTACCATGACTAGTTCGTCTATTTCCTGTGGGTCTTCCAGCTTTTCAGGATAGGGGAGGCCGGCTTTGTCCAGCAGCCAGTAGTAGTCCTGTTCCTCGCCACGCTCTTCGCTTCGCAGCAAGTTCCGGCTGCCCACAAGCGGTACCCTGAAATCATCTTCGATGGCGTTTATACCGCAATAGGATGTAAAGGAGCGGTTAGGTATGAAAAGTATGTTATTGTCGATGAGTGATTGCTGTTCTGCAGGCAGGAGAAGTTCATCAAAACTGTTGTATACAACCCAGTCGTCCACCACGCCGCGTATGACGCAGCCGTCTTTGTCACACTTTGTCCTGAAGTAATTTGTATAGGTCTGTTCACGGCCGCTGCGGCATATTGCATAGGTCTGGAAACCTTCTTCCACTGCTCCGTCAAATACATCCAGGGCTGAATGGGATGCTACGGCACCGATCTTGTAATCGGTTGGGTCATATTCCTGGAGTACTTCTATAATCTCGTTTCTGTCGATCATGTTAGGTTGCCCTCGCAAAGAATGAATGTTGAATAATGGCTATAAAAGGATAGGAGATTATAAAAAGGTGATGTTTTCGTTATGTCCTGCGGCGGAAGCATAAGGATTAATAGGCAGTAAGGCTTAGTGGTTAGCACCGAAATAAGTTAAAAATTAACTGACATACGGCCGTGGTCTAGACGGCCATAGTTACGCCTCTATAGGGCGTGTCCCACTCACATCCGGCTAGATGAGACCAAAACGCAATAAAAAATAGCAATAAGCGGCCGTGGTCTAGCGGTATGACAGTGGCTTCCCAAGCCACTAATCCGGGTTCGATTCCCGGCGGCCGCATTTGTTTATTGTCAACGACTCTGGACTTATTCATAAAGTAAGGGGTATCGGTGTGGATACATGAGGATTTTTTAAATCAATACAAATTTTTAAAGTCCATTAAATTTTATTTATTTTTATGGGCGCAATTGCAAATCTGGATGAATTAAAATTAATATTAAAAAAAGAGTTGAGATAGGAGATCCTGACAGAGGTACTTGATATAATCAGGGATGAATTATTTCCACCCGATGAAAAAATCCACACAAAATTTATAAAAAAGGTTGAAGCAGCAGAACGCAGGGTCAGAGAAGGTAAATTCACTCAATATAACCCTGAAGAGTTTGAAAACTTTGTTTTGCATTCATCGTCATATTTCGAGCATAATTTACATCTTTTTGTCTCAAGGCCAGTATTCACCAAAGATTTAAATCTACAAAGGTCTATCTAAAACTTCATCCATAGCACTTGGTTTCAAAGATTTCTAAAGTGAAGACCATGCTAAAAATGCTGGAGTAGCCGCAGACGAACCTTACAAGGTTCGATCGAAGCGTGCATTTCGCTCCGCCCAATAGCATAAAAATCCCTTAATGCGGGGGTAGCCCAGCCAGGTCAAAGGCGCAGGGCTTAGGACCCTGTTTCGAAGGAATCCGAGGGTTCGAATCCCTCCCCCCGCACCTTCAAATTTTCTTGCATTACTTAATACAATAAGAATATCTTTTTTTCATTATTTTAATATTTAGCATCATACTGAAGATGAAACTTATGCTATTGTAAAAACTGGTCCAAAAAAATCATTCAAAATCCTCAAATAATCATTTCATTTTTTTCTTGGCCTTTGCAAGTTTCTTCTTAGCATCACCGCTTCCGGAAGCAGCAAGTTTTTCAAGTTCTTCCAATTGTGCCTTTTTCTTAGCACTCTTCCTTCCCATATCCTTCTTAGACATCGCCATAGAAGGCATATTTAGAAATTAAAACTACTTAAATTATTCTAGAAAAACCCAGTTGATTCAGCAATTATTGTTTTCGAAGATACATTTATTTTGGTGGATGAATTAATGATATTAGATTCTAAAGGAAAGAATATAACAATTGGTGACCGTGTAAAGGTATTGTGGGAATTTGACAATAGAATCCACGTGGGTGAGATTATAGACATACACGAAGGTGTTATTAAGATAGATGCATACAATTTTAAAATAAACACCATCCATCCTTCCAAAATAACAAAAATAATATGATATTTGGAACATTCTTAACCTTTATTCAGGGCAGCTATGTCCTGTAAGCCTTTTTTTAACGTATAGAAAATTATTAACGCATTTTATTATTGACGTAGATAATTTTCTTAGTATCAATCAAATATTTTGACCCGGTAGCCAGGATTGGATTGTATATTGTTTGAAATTTACATTTTCTTGTGGTATATAACGTATAAATTTCTCCTCAAATCTTGAATACCAGAATGAACCATATTGTCCTTTAAACCGTCAGCACAGGTTGATAGAGCATCAGTGAGTCACCGACAGTATATCCACATATAGTCAAATTTCTACATGTAAGTCAGGTGGAGCTTTCTTTAGGGCTAAATTGTTCGGAGATACTGGCTGTGAGGGAAAGATTTATTACCCCTTCAGCATCAATTATTCTTATAAAGCTATTGACCTGCCAGATATGTCTCGAAATAAAATTATGGACAATATGTTCCAATGGGTAAGACAAGACCTGTCGAACTTAGGGGGAGTGAAGATGTCACTTGTCGCCAGTCAGGACGGCTATATCTTTAGCCAGCCTGCCGAACCCAATATAGAAAAATATGCAAAGGCCTCAGCAACAATGTTGAGAACTGCAGATATTGCCGTACCAAGATCCGGGCAGAATTGTTCAAAGGTTATCATTGATTATCCCAATGAAAGACTGATTGCGATTCGTGCAGGACCCAAGGCTCTTGTTGCCGTATTGATCGAACCTGACACAAAACTGGATCCGATAGTCCTTGAACTGGACAAAGTAGCTCGGAAAGTCCAGGAAATACTGTAGTCCAAAAACTAAATATTTAAGCGTAATCACACCTTTTTAGCCAAAAAATATCACTATATAGGGGCACTCCTTTGAACGGACCGACCAAACCCATAATATTAGGTATAGAAGGGACTGCATGGAACTTAAGTGCAGCCATTGTGGACACATTTGATGTAATAACCGAAGTAACCTCTACATATGTTCCACCAACTGGAGGCATCCATCCCCGGGAAGCATCCCAGCACCATGCTGACCATATTAAGAACGTAATATCTGCGGTACTTGCAAATGCCAGGGATAAAGGAATTGCCCCTGGCGATATCAATGCTATAGCTTTTTCCCAGGGTCCGGGGCTGGGGCCATGCCTGCGCACCGCTGCCACTGCGGCCCGGGCACTATCCCTTTCACTCGATATACCACTTATCGGCGTGAACCACTGTGTTGCACATATAGAAGTGGGGCGCTGGAAGACACCATCACAGGACCCGGTGGTACTGTATGTGAGCGGGGCAAATTCCCAGGTACTGGCTTACAGGGCTGGACGTTACCGTGTGTTCGGTGAAACACTGGATATTGGTATTGGTAATGCTCTTGATAAATTTGCCAGGGGTGCGGGGTTACAGCATCCGGGCGGTCCCAAGATCGAGGAGTTTGCTAACAATGCATCATCCTATGTACCGCTGCCCTATGTTGTGAAGGGAATGGACTTTTCATTTACGGGCCTGTCCACTGCTGCATCCGCTGCCCTGAAAACATCCCCTATAGAAGATGTGTGTTTTTCATTTCAGGAAACCGCATTTGCAATGCTGGTGGAGGTCACGGAAAGGGCGGTGGCGCATACCGGTAAGAACGAGATACTGCTTGCAGGCGGTGTGGGTGCCAATATGCGGCTACGGGAGATGCTTGAGATCATGTGCAATGAGCGGGGCATATCGTTCTATGTGCCTGAGAAACGGTTCATGGGTGATAACGGCAGCATGATAGCATACCTTGGGCTTCTGATGTTCGAGCAGCAGAACCTGTTGCCGCTAAATGAATCACATGTTCGGCCTAATTACAGGCCCGATGATGTTGTGGTTACCTGGCGCGGGGATTGACCTGGTCGGATACTGTATGCGGATAATTAAAAAGCATATCGCGAAAACTCATGTGATGAACAACAGTTCAGGGTGCTTACACGGAAAATATACTCTAAAATGAAAGGCTATCTTGGAAATGCTGTAACTTCACTTATGAAGAAATGGATTGATGAAATGACGCAAAAGCAGATTTCAGAAAGGGAAATAACATTACTTGAAAAAGGGTTCGATATGGGAGAACTCAAATTCAAATCAAGGGAAGAGCTGCATGAAAGATGATATCTTCCTTGTAGATACTATACTACTCCGTAAGTATAATTTAGAACTTCATATGACTGCCACAGAGCTCACAGAGAGCACAGAGAGAGGAGTTTGGAGCGGAAAAAGCATCTCGGTGTTCTCTGTGGCAGAAAGTTACAAAAAACAGATACGGTTTAGTATAATATACTTACAAAGAACACCCGGGAATTTGGAAAAATTCCATGGATGACAGCCGTGAATCCATTTCTTAAATGTAACAAATCATGTAAATATGTTATTTGTTATATGTTTGCTATATTTAAGATCAATATTTAATGCCAGAGAAGGACTCTTCCCCACACTATAATTCCAAAATTCTTATCACTACCAACTCCAACTTAGCTTCATATGATCATCGACGCCCATGCCCACATCTTCCCTGACAAGATAGCCTCAAAAGCCATTGCCGGACTGGAACAGCAGTACGGCGTCAATGCCTGCGGCGAGGCTACCGTACCCGGTATACGCACCAGCATGCAGGCCGCAGACGTGGACGCCTCAGTTATACTTTCGGTTGCCACCACCCCGGCGCAGGTGGAGAGCATCAACAACTGGGTGGCAGAAATATCCACCTATGCGCCCTACTTTATCGGTCTGGGTGCCATGCATCCCGAATATCCCGACCCTGAGACAGAGATCCGGCGCATGAGGGAAATGGGGATCAAAGGTATCAAGCTGCACAGCGAGTTCCAGCACTTCTACCCTAATGAGGAGCGAATGTATCCTATTTACGAGGCGCTAAGCGACGATATGGTACTGGTGTTCCATGCAGGCGATGAGGTCACCCCGGTCAGGCACGTGCACACCACGCCAGACAGGATTGCCAGTGTACTGGACTCATATCCCGGGTTGAAAGTAGTAGCCGCCCACCTGGGAGGATACCGCTGCTGGGACGAGGTGGAGCGCCACCTTCTGGGCAGGGATCTGTATCTGGATACAGCCTATGTGTTCCCCATACCCGGGCACGAACACATCACAGTAAAGCGCATCATAGATATCATGGAGGCGCATGGGTTTGACAGGATACTGTTCGGCACCGATTATCCTTTCAGGGACCAGGATAGTGAAGTGGCCAATATACAGGGACTGGACATCGATGACAGGCATAAGGTTCTGGTACTGGGCGAAAATGCAGCCGCATTATTTAATATTGATACGAACGGGACGTGAAAAAAGATTGAGGACCATTGACTTAAACGACGCGAACAGTACCATTGTGATGGTAGACCAGACCCTGCTGCCTGTAGAATACAAGGTCATAGAATGCGACAACATCGCTTCCCTTACAGAGGCTATTTCGTCGCTGCGGGTGCGGGGTGCACCTGCACTGGGTGCGGCAGGGGGTTTTGGAATTGCCATTGCAGCCGCTCGCAGCAGTGCCAGTTCCATGGAAAAACTGCTGGACGAATTACGCAGGATAGGTGATGTCATAAAGGCAACCAGGCCAACTGCCGTTAATCTTGCCTGGGGTGTGGATAGGGTGCTGGATGCGGCCCGGGATGCATACGATACTGACAGCATACGCAGTATAGTCCTGGCCGAAGCAAAGGCCATTGCCAACGAGGACGTAGAATTGAACAAAAGGCTTGGTGCGCACGGTGCCGCTCTCCTGGAGGATGGCGATACTGTCATGACCCACTGTAATGCGGGCCGGATGGCCTGCGTAGACTGGGGCACAGCCCTGGGTGTAGTTCGAAGTGCCGTTGAGGCTGGCAAGGAGATAAAAGTGATCGCCTGCGAGACAAGGCCGCTGAACCAGGGAAGCAGGATAACCGCATGGGAACTTATGGAGGACAGCATCCCTGTGACACTGATAACTGATAGTATGAGCGGGCATGTGTTGCGGCAGGGTATGGTGGATAGCGTCATAGTGGGAGCGGACCGTATCACCCAGGATGCGGTGTTCAACAAGATAGGTACCTACACCCACAGCGTAGTGGCAAGAGAGCACGAAATTCCTTTTTATGTAGCTGCACCTGTTTCCACGTTTGATTTTGAGAGAATGGAAGACGAGGTGGAGATAGAACAACGGGACGCAGATGAACTGCGATATATTGCCAATTGCCAGGTTGCGCCCCTGGACGTGCCTGTGTACAACCCGGCCTTTGATGCCACTCCAATGGAGAACGTGACCGCTGTTATTACAGAGAACGGGATATTCAGGCCACCGTTCTTGCTGGATGAGGTCAGGATTGCGCATTAAGATATGGATGAATGTCGATTGTTTCTTGTATGTTAATTTGGATATATTGGTGGACCCGATATTGTAAGGCTCTTCACATAAAAGATTATAGAGTTGAATGATCAATATTATTTACCTGGAGACTTTATTCGTCCAGGTCAGATGAACCTATGTCAAGTTTGAGTAAGACTATTGAATCATAGAATAAAGTGTTTGCTCATGAGGTTTATATATAATTAAAACGGATGCACCATCATGCTTTTTGAGCCGATAGAGATAGCAGGATTGCATATCCAAAACAGGTTCGTGCGCTCGGCCACCCACGAATGGCTGGCAGGGGAAGACGGCACACCTACACCAGCCATAGGTGATATGTACGAGGAACTGGCAAAGTACGAAGTCGGGCTCATTATTTCAGGCTATTCTTACGTGAACCCGGCAGGCAAAAGCAGCCAGTGCCAGCAGGGTATCTATGACGACAGGTTCATCGAACCCTACAGGCAGATAACTGAGCGGGTGCATAAATACGGCAGCAAGATAGCACTCCAGATCGTCCATGGCGGCAGGCAGTCGCTGGTTACACCTGAATACCCACACACACTGGCACCATCGGCAGTTAAGGATTCATCTTCAGGCATAACACCGCAGGCCATGACCGAAGATCAGATACAGCAGACCATCGAGGATTTTGCCCAGGCTGTGCGCCGGGCACATGCGGCAGGTTTTGATGCGGTACAGCTTCACGTTGCACACGGTTTTCTTCTAAGCAGTTTTATCTCACCCTACACCAACCAGCGCACTGATAAATGGGGCGGGTCAGTGGATAACCGCGCGCGTATCATTGCAGATATTATCAGGCGCGCCCGGGAACTGGTGGCTGAGGACTTCCCTATCATGGCGAAGATGAACGCCACCGACGGCTTAGGAGATCGGGGACTGGATGCACCCGAATGTGTAGATGTGGCCGTAGCACTTGAATCGGCTGGTGTATGTGCGATAGAGGTCAGCGGCGGGATATTCGAGGCAGGGGAAGTGATGTCCAGACCCGGTATTAATTCGCCAGAGGTGGAAGCGTATTTTAAGGAGTATGCCAGGATGATAAAGCATGGTGTGGGTATCCCGGTGATGCTGGTTGGGGGACTGCGGTCGAGAGCGGTGATGGAGGAGATGCTTGCCAGTGGCTGTGCCAATATGGTTTCGCTTTGCAGGCCGTTTATCAGGGAGCCGGACCTGGTGGTGAAGTTCAGGGAGGGGGCGCAGGAGGCGGAGTGTACTTCGTGTAATCAGTGTTTTGATGAGAGTGGGGTCAGGTGTAATTCCAGGTAGATGAGCACCTGAATAATTAAGAAGGTAATCTATATGCTGTAAGAGTATAGTGGTCTTGCCTGACCGCCTGATCCCGGTCAGGCATATAATTCTTTCCAAGCGTCATATTTTCCTGACCTCATCAAGATAACCGGGTATTGGAATTACTTTATCAAAGGGTTAATGCTGCCTGTCTGCCACCAGTAGTTTCTTTTTATGAGGTAGGTTATTATATACTAAACTGTATCTATTTTTTGTAACTTTCTGCCACAGAGAGCACAGAGATGCTTTTTCCGCACCAAACTCCTCTCTCTGTGCTCTCTGTGAGCTCTGTGGCAGTTATATGAAGTTCCAAATTATACTTACGGAGTAGTCTAAATTCTTTATCCACATGCAAATATAGTACGCAATATATGTGTGAATGTTGCGGTGTGTATTTGCATTAAGTCATGCGAGAGAGAATTAATTGGATATTGCACCAGTTATTAGGAAATGGTGATACTGTTCCATAATCCAGTTATTTACCATAAGTCTCCATGACCCTCGATGACCAGCCATGACTATGAAAATGTTATTTCCTGAAAAAATTCCAGCATTATGTAATTCCATCACTTCGACATCAGTCGTACGACAAACGGGTCTCTTCATCCGCAAGTGTCGGTTGAATGATCTCCTTCCATCGAGGAGAGTCCCATGTCCCGAGTTTCGTATGCATCTCATAGTAGTTCTGGGGGATAGGATGCGTCCCGATCACAACGTCAAGCCCATACTTTGCCTGGATAAAGTCACGAAAGTTGGTCACACGAGGGCATGGAGGATATCCGACGACCAGTCCTGTGGCGAGGTGTATCACTTCTGCCCCGTTCTTCTTCATCTCCTCAGGAGCGTATTCGATATTTCCACCAGGACAGCCACCACACGCAGTATATCCGACCAGTTTCACTTCTTTATCGTTATAAATGCTGAATGCACCTTCCCGGTTATGGAGCGCCCTCAGACATTTACCTCCGGCACACACATGGTAGCGGTCGCATATAATTATCCCAATCCGGATTTCATCACTCATTTTGCGTTCTCCGTATCTTTTAATTTTTGATACGGGTTCATATGGATTGTGGTTAATAAATGCTTTTTGGACATAATCTTTCACCCCGGCCCCTCTTCCCTCCTAAACCCAAAAATTCAGCTTCATGAGATTCTTTCCCAAATTATTTTGAAAAGGGGGATGCCCCTGTAAGGGGGTGCACTCCAAACTGTCCCTTCACTATTAGTCCTTGGAGAAAAGGATAATTTAGTATGCAATCCAGAAAAAGCCAGACAACTTGCTCAGAACATCCCCTATATCCAAATCAACGTGCTCAATACCGGGCACGCAATAGGTGTTGAACAGCCTTCAAGTCAATGTTCTTATTTACGAATTCTTCGAGGAGCTTTACATGAAATAATTATACTAAACTGAGTCCCGGAGATCTGGATCAGTTTTGTTCAGCACGCCCGTCTTCCGGATGGGCTGGAGGAGCATCCTGCATTGGATAACCTGCATCTGACCAAATACGGCAAGATGACCCATGCCGGTGCCTGGCTGCTGTGTGATGACATCACCCGCTATACCTTACAGTCTCATGTGACCTGCGCGATGTTCCGGGGAACGACCAAAACTTACATCCTCGACCGCAAGGATTTTGCCGTTGATCTCTACGCCATCTATGAGTATGTGATGGCACATTTGCAAGCCAAGCTGAATACTGCGCTGATTCCACATGCCAGAGGTCGGGACGAACGGCTGGAGCTGCCAGAGGATGCCCTTCGGGAAGCTCTTGTCAATGCCAGTGCGCACCGCGACTATCGCTCAACCGCCAATGTGCAGTTGTATATTTTCTACGACCGTCTTGAGATTGTGACGCCGGACGGCAGACTCGGGTGGTACTGATCATTGAAGTTATACCCGGCACAGGCATAAACTGCGCTTTTTGTATGGCTGATCTGACCATTGAAAAAAACGTAAAGTTTTTAGTCTTTTTGTAGTATTTAATAGATGGTACGCTTAAAGAAAATGCTCACTTCATTCGCATTTTCCAAGCCTGCAGGAAAGTATATACTTTCCTATACGTTAAAAAAAATCATCAAGACAGAGGACTTATGCTATACCCAAATAGGTGAGATTGAATGGATACACAAATTATGTTGAAGCAGATGTGCACAAATGATATCAATGAGTCTGATATTAAGGCAATTTGCAAAAGCCGTGGTTTTCCTGTCAAGGAGGCAACTTCTCGTGACGTTTTTGAAAACTTCTTCATCTCCACGATTGGCATAAAAGAAGTACTGAACTCATTAACCCACGAGGAAGTTGTATTCCTCCACTTGCTCAATAAGATAAACAAAAAAGTTAGTATCAAGTACTTCGAGAGACTATACGGTAGCGCAAAACCTGCAAAAGGGTATTATTACGGGACATTTAACCAGCGGTATAACGAGACATTCAAAAAAGTAAAGAATAATCTTGTGCGAAAGGGGGTGCTCATTATCATAGAGCAGGAAGAGCGTCCGTATTTCAGTTCTACCAAGCTGGAACGCTTGCGATTCTCTTTTCCTTTGGAATTCGGAGTTTTTCTTCCACCTATTGTTAAAGCTTCGAAATTTAATAAAGCCGGTAATTTCAAGAGAAAGGTGCTGCGTGATAAACTGCAGGAGATTATTGGAGGGAAGCAAAAACCATCTCTTTTATCAAATCAAAGATCTTTCAGACTCACAATCAAAGATGGCAATCTGTCTATTGGAGATGAAAAGTTCAGAGCAAGCCGCCTGTTGAAATGGCAGCGAGCCTGCTGGCATGCGTCCGTTGAAGCAAATACTGAGATGCAGAGTGGCGACATGACTCCCATTGAAGTTACACTCTATGCACTCTCACAACTCAGGAAGCATGAATGGCTACCCGCAGATAGTCTCACAGTGATGCTAAAGATCTTTACAGGAGAGACGGCGGATCACCCATGTGAACAGATATGTGAGGTCGGCTGGGAGTGGGGTTGCCTGAAAAAAGTTGTGGTAGATGGAAAGGTATACTACCGTTTACCTGAAGATTCCCTGGAATATACAACTTCATCTTCGCCCGGGCAGTATCTACAGGTTGAGCCAGACGGTACAGTAGCCTTGGACCTGATGACCATCCCATATTCCGTACTGGAAGTGCTGGCTTCGGTTGCAATCCTGGATGTCCATGATTCCAATCTGCAAGCGACCGCCAGCCTTATCAAGATCGGGAATGCGTTTACGACAGTTCAGAAAGAGAGTGTTTTCGCATGGCTTAAAAAGAATTCATCCGGTTTTAACACCGCGATCGAGATGGCTGAAAAGAGATGGGGTAAACAGATGATCCATGAAAACCTGATGATTGCACGGGTAAAAGACCTGAGCCTCAAGGTGCAGATCGAAAAATCGTATGCCGGCTTACAAAGCCTTGTATCTCTTCCGGATGATCACATCGCATTTCCATGTGACCTTCTTCCCGCGATACAAAAACTTGTGGAGAAGTCAGGGCACGTGGTCAATAAGGCGAGGAATGAATGATGCAACCAGACCCAAACTTAACTTTGGCAAATATCAAAGAACTGAGCGTATTTTCCAACCATTATGATCTGCGTCATGATCTGCATGCTTATGTTGAATATGTGCTGGACCGCGATGTAAAACGGTTACACCGAAGTAATGAGCTGAACCGATCTGACTCAAAGCGGTTGGCAAAACTTATGAGCGATTCCTGTGTGATAGAAGAAGTAGAACAAAAAGGATATTCCAAGTGGATAAATTATGTAGATATACTGGCGCATATATTCGAGTTCGTAAACTATGACACTGAGGGGACATATGCAGGATACACCAGTAGTGAGCCATCATTCCCTGACAATTATATTGATATAAATGCCGAAGAATATGAAGAGTTTATTGATCTGCCACTTTTAGAGCAGGAGCAGAAGCTTCTTGATCCACTGGTAAATCATTATCGTGATGATAAAAATGAGTTTTACAACACAAGTGCACTTGGCAGGCTATTGGGTTTTTCGACCAGGGGATGTGCGACCGGTATTATACCGGATTTGGATTTTGCCAGAGGCAGGCGATTTCTTCTTGAAGTTTTACAATCCTGTAAACCCGGTGTTTGGTACACTACCTCCTCATTGATCCAATACCTGAAAAAGCATCATCCATATTTTCTTATCCCTGAGAAGCCAAAATATAGATACAAACAAGATGTAAAAAATGGTCGATATGGCAATTTTCGTGAAGGTGAGAGATGGGATAAAGAGATTGAGATATTAGAGAGTGATGCAGATGCATTTGAGCGAGTGGAAGGTCGCTTTGTGGAACGATTCCTTGAAGGATTACCCCTTATTTTAGGATATATCGAGGTTGCCTATTCCAAAAAAGAGTATAAAGGATACCTGCCCGAGATAAATCAGCTTCAGGCGTTTAGGGTCAATGATAAGTTCCTGCATGTGATGAGCGGTAAGATCATAGAACCCAAAGTTACAGTGCAGCCTAATTTTGAGATACATGTGGAATCGGAATTATATCCGGTTCGGATTCTTGCGCAATTGACAAAACTTGCAGATGTTGTGACAAAGGATAAAACAAGCATCTTAAAACTTCAAAAAAAGAAAGTTTTAACTCAATTAAGCGAAAGAGAAGACCTTGATGTTATCAGGCTCCTGGAGAAACTAAGCGGCCAGAAACTGCCACAGAATGTTCGAATCGAACTTGAAGAGTGGATCGGGGCTTCAGAAGCGTTTACCCTGTATGAGAATGCTGTGCTTCTTGAAGGGGACAAAGATCTGCCCGAAATCGACCAATTCACGATCCAACGTATATCACCCACTATGAGGATCGTGCATTCACCTGACAGGTTATTCACGCATCTTGAGCAGAAGGAGTTGATCCCTCTTCACATAAAACATCGCTCATCGGCACTTACGCTTCTTCCTGACGGTGTACGCACAGTCTTTCATAAACGCGATTCAAGCGTTTCAAAAGTAAAAGCAGGAGCAAAAACAAAGAAGCCTGTGACAATAAAGCGGGAGGTCCAGATCATATTCCACTTTCCGGCAAAAGAGTTGATGGAAGAATTCCGCAAAGGACTTATAGCTGCCAGATGCCCTGTTGCTGCAGATTGGGGTAAATTGACACTCTCCTTTGCCAGTCAATATGAACCAGAGGTAAAGAAAGTCAGTAAGGCACTGAAACAGGATTACACCATCAAGATCGAGGATATTACATGAGTTCAGAAAAACCGCTCATCATCCAGAGCGACCGCACTTTGATGCTTGAGGTCGGACACCCTGGGTACGTGGAATGCCGGGATTTTTTAGCTCTCTTTGCAGAGCTGGTAAAATCGCCAGAGTTCATCCACACCTACAGGGTCACGCCATTGTCGCTATGGAATGCGGCAGCATTGGGTGTGTTGTTCAAAGAGATCGCCTGCGGTCTTGAAGACTTCTCGCGTTATGACATTCCGTCAAATGTCATTGTTGACATGAGGGAGTGGCATGAGACCTATGGTAAGTTGGTATTACAGAAAGCTGCGCATGATTGCCTAAAGCTTGAAGTGAAAGACTCCCGTATTCTGGAACGAATCCGTAACATTGAGTCATTAGAACACTTTTGGGTGGATAATGAAAGTCTCCCCGGACTTTTCATACCACAGGTCAGACGCGGCGATCTTAAACACGCACTGATAAAGGCAGGTTACCCTGTCAAGGACCTGTGCGGATATCTGGATGGGGAACGGTTCGATCTCACTTTACGCAGCATTGACCTTGACGGTAACTCTTTTCAGTTGCACGATTATCAAAAAGATGCCGCAGATCTGTTTTACTGTGCAGGACAGAAGACCGGGGGCAGTGGAGTGATCGTTCTTCCCTGCGGTTCAGGTAAGACGATCATAGGACTTGGGACCATGGCCCAGATATCAAGCCACACCCTGATCATCACCACCAATAATGTCTCAGTCCGGCAATGGCGCGATGAACTTCTCTCCAAGACTTACATAGAAGGTTCTGATATTGGCGAGTTTACGGGTCGTGTCAAAGAGATCAAGCCTATCACGATAACCACATACCAGATGTTGACTCATCGGCGCACAAAGGACGAACCGTTGCACAACCTGGACATCTTTACCGAGCATAACTGGGGGCTCATTATATATGACGAGGTGCAC